>Ga0214917_10002664_pt1 | contig 21428 bp, 20 predicted proteins | sample LL_1208_BB_MetaG_FD_177983 | JGI IMG/M metagenome (GOLD analysis project Ga0214917, IMG submission 177983) | Freshwater microbial communities from Lake Lanier, Atlanta, Georgia, United States - LL_1208_BB | ecosystem: Environmental > Aquatic > Freshwater > Lake | place: USA: Georgia | collected...
TGGTCCTGATGATGGTGGTGCTGGTTCTGATGCTGGTTCTGATGCTGGTGCTGATGCTGGTCCTGATGCTGGTCCTGATGCTGGTCCTGATGCTGGTCCTGATGCTGGTCCTGATGCTGGTCCTGATGATGGTGGTGCTAATTCTATAAATGTAGATGAAGAAATAGAAAAACTTGAAGAAATGGACAAAAAAAGAATAGAAAGAATTAATATATACGATAATATTTTTAAATATTTAAAACAAATTATCATAAATGAACAAAATAAAGAACCTACAAAAGTAAATGATGTAATTGAAAGAGACTTATTCGACAAAATATTTTTTGAAAATATGATAAAATTTTATAATGATTATCAACCTAAAATTGTATTAAAAATATTATATATTTTTGAATTGTATAAAAATATCATAAAAATAAATATCGAAAAAAATGAAGTATTATCAAACGTAAATCTAGAGAAAGATACAAAAAACGAGTTGTATAATAAATTGTTAATTGATAGAAAAAAATATATAGTTGAATTGACAAAATTAGAAAAATTTGAACAAGCAAAACCATATTTAGATACGGCTATTAGAAATATTTATTTGGATTTGGAGCTCAACCCTAATAAAGAATATGATCATGAAGTGTTGTATGATATTATAGAAGATAATAAAAAAAAAATAAATCTACCATCACCACCATCATCATCATCATTATTTATGCCACCGCTGCCACCTATTACATCTATATCTGGTTCAGACCTAGAAATAATCAATAATATTGTTGGTGAAATAGTATCAAAATCATCATCGTCACCACCAACACCAGCACCAACACCACCAATACTTATGATATCTAAATCTGGTTCAGACCTAGAAATAATAAATGATATTGTTGGTGAAATAGTATCATCTGATTTAGACCTAGAAATAATCAATAATATTGTTGGTAAAATAGTGTCGAATTCATTAACGCCATCATTACCATCACCAACACCAAAAGCGGTTTTAATAATAAAACAATTAAAGAATACTGTAAGAGATATTAACAACGAAGCCATCGATTTTCACCAAGGAACGGCAAATGATAAAATGAAAGACGCGTTATTCGGTGAAAACCCTAATTATACTGAATTTTTTAAATATAATAAAAGCATTACTAGTAATGAATTATTCGATATTACGTCTGGAAAAAAATATGATTATATTTGGTTTGCTGGTCCAATATTTATAGATGATATTTTTAATCCAATAACGGATAGTATAGAAATTTTGAAAAATCTATTAAAAAAAGACGGTCGTGTTATTTTTACAATACCAACAAAAAACAAAAACAATAATACAATAAAAATACAAGATTTATATCGGGATATTCTAAAACCTAAAAAATATATAGAAGACATAAATGAATTAAAAACAATTTTTAATCAAAATTTTGATTATATAAAAAATGGCGGTTATAGAATGTATAAATTAAAAGATAATATATATACAACAAAATCATTAAATAAAGAAATAATCGAAGGTGTCATTGGGAAATTATTAGAAGGAAAATCATCAACACCAACACCAACACCAACACCAACACCAACACCAATAATAGATTCTGATAAATTATTAATCAATCGAATCATTGGGAAATTATTAGAAGGAACAACATCACCATCAACACCATCATCAACACCATCGTCTTCGATGTTATCGAGATTATCATTTTTTTCAAACTTATCGTCACTACCATCAGTAATTGGAAATTCCATAACGTCGTTACTTACAAACATATTTGACAAGACAAAGAAATTAATTAAATTGACAACATACGTTACTTCGGGTGCAGTAGTCGTTGGTGTAGGCGCAGCCACTCTAATAGCAGCAATATCATTAGGAACCCTACTTGCTTTAGGATATATTGGGTTATTTGAATCAATTAATCTAATACAAAAATTACAAGGCTATAATGCTGTGCCTAGAGATGAAATGAAGACTATTTTGAACAATGTTATTTCAGCAAAAAGCGGAAATAACGACAGTAAAACAAAATTGTTAGAATATGTTGTATACGGTGCTTCTAGTGCGGCTTTGATACCATTAGGTCTTGCTATTGGAACGTTATATGGTCTAGGTTTGATAGGAACAACAATGTTAAGACAAACTGTTTCAACAGTAATTCCTAGACACAAAATCGGAATTATTACCCCCCAATCAAAAGACGAAGACAAAGACGATGATGATGATACTATAGAATCAATTGATAACAACCGCAAATCAATCGACAAAGAAAATGAAATGGATAAATTATCGAATAGCATTTTGAACGATAATATAGAACTAGTTGAATCACTTAAAAAACACCACATAATTGATAAAATATTAGATGAACCAATTATGTATAGTGAATATAATCCAAAAGGACCAAACTTGGTTGCTGATATAAAAATAATTCGTGATGACAGTGAAGAAGGTATTAATGGATTGGTCCAACCAAAAATTGAAGAAACAAATGATTCAGATTCTTCATTCGGAGAAGTTCCAACCTATGAAAAAAATAATAATGTCGATAATGAACAAGATGATAATGAATCGGTCCAATCAATAATTGAAGAAACAAAGGTTTCAGATTCTTCAATCGAAAAACTTCTATCTAATAATGAAAATAATTATCATTCTGAAATTATAAACCGAATATTAACAGAACCTAAACCAGTTATTAACCAATCAGTCGATAATGATAATGATAATGGTGATGATAATGATAATGATAATATTGATACAAATAAGGGTTTCACGCTATAATGAAAAATATCAAAAAACAAATCAAAATTTTTATATAAATTCAAAAAATATATATAAAAATTGTAAAACAAATCTTATAAGAAAAATGTCGAAAAAATATGTCATGGCAAACATCAATATACCATTACAAATAAACATCGACGATAATAACCGTGTCATACCACTTACCGATTATGTTAAAGTTTCTATAACAAAATGTGATAATTTACCCGAAAAATCGTCCGATAATTTTACTATAATGGAACAAATAAATAAATTGTTCTCGAATGATGAACCGAATATAATAGATGATGTTGTATTGTTCTCAAAAATAGAAGATGGAACTGTAAATATAGTTCCAGATACGGATTCTAGTACAGATTCAGGGTCTGAATCTAGCGATGAATCTGATTCTGATTCCACCGAAGAAAGCGAAACAAATGACCAACAAGAAGCTGCACAAGAACATAGGCAAGAATCTCCATTATCTATATCTCTAAATGAATTATTGAATAAAAAACCAAAATCACAGCATTTGAATACAAGTTTTAAAAATAAACCGACGACAAGTTCTCGATATACATTAAAAAATTTATCGTAAAGAATAATGATAAAACTATATTTCTTCCAAAAGGGTAACAGCATCTTCATCTAAGTAGTAAACATAGTATTTTTTGTTGGAATCTATATTTGTGGGTTTTTTATTTACAAAACCAGTGAAATAATATACATAAAGTGGTTTTTTATCATCTAATCTAGTAGCAACATATTTTTTTTGGAATTCCATTATTGAATCGTGAATTTCAAAGGGCAATACATCTAATCCGGCAAAACTATACAATAACCTTTCAAGTCTGATATCCGGGTTTTCTTCCGGTTCAAGAGATAAATAATTATTTATGAATAGAGGGAAAGTGTCTAAAGTCAAATTATTACGGTCAAATCCACCCTCTGAATTAAAATGTGCGTTAGCAATATTCCTATTAATATCTTTACCGCAATATGGACATGTACAGAGTTTGTGTTTATCCCAAAACAAATCTTTACAAGTTCGTATTATACATTGGTTGTGAAATTTATGACCATTTGGACAAGTAAATGTATTATCAATTGATAGAGGATCCCAACAAATAGGACAATTATCTTCATCTTCAGCACCGCCTTTAAAACGTATATTTTTTTTGATTAATTTTCGTTTTTTTGTAATTCGTTTTTTATATAATTTTGATTTGTTTCTTCTGTTTTTTGTAGATAATTTTTTTTTCATTATATATATGTATATTTTTATATATATAAATATACATTTTTTTTTATTGAAATGTTCTCGATATACATTACACCTTTGTGTATTACAAATACGCAATCGGTATCATCTTTATCGTAAAGGTCGTTGGTTTGGTTCAAGAATCAAAGGTTCTGGTAAAAATACTGGAAGTTTATCAATTACATTTAAACTTTGGAGTTGTTTTATTTCAGGAACGCATTTTGGTTGTGGATTGACTAGATTAGTAGAACCAATACCAAAAAGCTCATTTTCAATATCACAATAATTAGTAGAAAGATGTTCTCGAGCCATTCTACCAATCAACAAACCATTACCAGGTAAATGACTTTGTACTGGTTTGCCTTGTGCTGCGTGTTCATAAGTAGAGTAATTCGAAATATTATTATTGATACGTTGTTCGAATAAATAATCACCGGGAGTATTTTTATTTCTAGTAGATGCCATTTTATATTATTATATATTTTATATAATAATAAATATATATTGTTTTATGATAATCTCTTTTTATGATAATCTTTTCAATAATTCGACATAACAATCGGTAGTATCTGTAAATTCACTTTCATTTGTATAGAAATACACTAAACAATTATGAAAGACGTCTAAATAATCATAACTAAATAAAACAGATAACCCTATTTCTCTATTTGTAGAGAACATACGTGCTGCCGCTTTATCAAGTACATATAAAAACAATGAATTTTTTGAAATATCATGGATAACCGTATTCATCGCAATTGCCGCGGAATCCATATCATATTCATTTTCGTCTCTTGTTTCGTCATCTAAATCCATATCGAATTTTGGGAAATTATTTGGATTCATTTTGAATATTGTTCGTAAGCAATTGCGATAGGTGGAGTTGGTATTATAAAAAATTTTTAATTTGGTTGGATATACATAGTGCGTTGTAATAATCGATAATTCAGTTTCGGTCTCTGGATTTATAGTATTCATGGTTGTAGTATAAAGGGTCTCTTGTATTTATATGATTTTTACGTTAATGTTTTTACGCAAAAACGCAAAAATCTAGACGGTAGGGAAAAATTCCCAGTCGAGGTCATTACATACTTTTTTCCATATCATATCTTGTTCCAATTGTTTTTCGCGGTCTTTCATCATAGGAATATAAGGTAGATATTGTGTTTGGTCTAAGAGAACACAAAGTTGATAAAGAGTATAAGTATAATTAAAGAAATTCGTTCGGTTTGCGGGACAATGGACTGCCCATGGTTTCTGTATTTCAATAAAGAGAACACATAGAGTTTCATGTAATTCTTCATTCATAATAGGCGGTTTAATACCAAATTGTGAATTGATATATTGAATATGTTCAAAGTATTTATTGAACCCGAGTTTTCTAAGAATATCACGCATTTTATCATAGTTTATTAGGGACATATCTTTGATACGTTCTTTTTTGATACGCGCACGAATGGCGTCAATGACTTCTTCAGGTATTTGCGTAGTTTCTTTTGCCTGAAATTGTGAAAGGATTTCTTTGAAATGATTAAGACGTATGTATGCTGTATAAGAAACTTCATTGGGGGGTTCTTTGTTGGTTGGTTTCGAACTATCAATGATATAGGTGATAAATTTACCACAATTATGATTATTACAAATTAAAATACCTTCTTCATCTTGTGGAATGAGTTCTCCATTATTACAATTTTCACAAACATCCGATGGAATAACAAAATCTTGTATATTGGATATTTCGTTATTTACATTACGCCAATAATTTTGATATGCCTTTTTGGATTGGGCATATTTATCAGAAGTGATATTAGTAGATTCGGGTGTTTTGGATTTGATTTTAAAGAAAGAATTGAGAACATTTGTATTTTGGTTAATATTATTGGAAGTAGTAGAAATCTGTTTTTTTTGTTCAAAATAATCGAAAATATATTTAGAATTATCTAATAAATAGTTTTTTTTCTCTAGTTTCAATGTTTTGATTTGTGATTTCAATGAATATATCTTATCTCGTATATCTAAAAACGTTTCAATATTATCGTTGTTTAGTGTTTTGATTTTATTTTTCAATGTTGCGATTTCTTCTAGTAAATTGGGAATAATAGTGGTTTCATTTTCTTGAAATTTTTCTAACATTTCACTATGTTTTTCATCAATAGTATTTATTTGATATTTTTGTAGATTATTATTGCTGTTTTTTGAAGATTTCATGATATAATAATAATATTTTTCAGTTTTATATATATTTTTTGATTATATAATAAGTGATTTTTATCGGCCGGTTTCTTTTTCTTTATAATATTTACCTTCTTTTCCACACATATGTTCAAATTTTCTTGATGTAGAACAAAAATGGTATTCTATAATATTATTATCAGGTTTTCCATTCACAAGATAATATTCTGATTCAGGTTCGGTGGGAAACATAGAACATTGTCCAAATTTACTGAAAGTAAAAAAATCTTTTGTATAAAACTTACAGTTTATACATAATTTTGGTGTATTTTGGCTTTTTGATAATGGCGATAACATAATTGCGTACGTAATCAAAGAAATAAATTTCATTTGTAATAAATAAAATAGAGAACAACCCTTTAATTTGTTTTTGATGGAATTATGAATTTTACGAAAAATACGAAATAAATATTTACAAAAAGTAGTGAATTATTTAGCAATATTTAACAGTATATTTGATAAAAATTAAAAATCAAAAAATTTCTAATACTATTATGTAGAATGATAATAATATTATCGAAAGTAAAATAAAATGTTGTTACTAAAAATATAATTGTAATAAAAAAAATAATTAATATATTTTTCTCAAAATTATTTTCTTTGTATGCTATATAGAGAAATCTAACAATGGCTGGTGGATTAATGCAATTAGTCGCTTATGGCGCACAAGACGTATTCCTTACTGGAACCCCTGAAATCACTTTCTGGAAAGTCTCATACAGAAGACATACCAACTTCGCAATGGAATCCATTGAACAAACCTTCTCAGGACAAGCCGACTTTGGTCGTCGTGTCACCTGTACCATCTCAAGAAACGGTGATCTTGCCTACAGAACCTACTTACAAGTCACCCTTCCTGAAATCAACCAAGATATGAAAGTATCTGGAACTGATGGTGTTTATGCTCGTTGGTTAGATTTCATCGGTGAACAACTTATTGCCCAAGTTGAAGTCGAAATTGGAGGTCAAAGAATTGACCGTCAATATGGTGACTGGATGCACATCTGGAACCAAGTTACTCTATCAAAGGAGCAACAAAGAGGTTACTTCAAAATGATTGGTAACACCACCCAACTTACCTACATCACTGACCCAGCTTTTGCTGAGGTTTCAGGTCCTTGTGCTGCTGCTGGTGGTCCAACTCAAGTTTGCGCTCCTCGCAGAGCTCTTCCAGAAACCACCCTTTATGTTCCTCTTCTTTTCTGGTTCTGCAGAAACCCAGGACTTGCTCTTCCATTAATTGCCCTTCAATACCACGAAGTCAAAATCAACATTGATTTCCGTCCTATTGGAGAATGTCTATGGGCTGTCAAATCCCTTTCTGCTGGACCTACCGCAGGAGTTCAATCAGTATCCCAAGCATACCAACAATCCCTTGTTGCTGCTTCCCTTTACGTCGATTATATCTTCCTTGATACTGACGAGCGTAGAAAGATGGCACAAAACCCTCACGAGTACCTAATTGAACAACTTCAATTTACTGGTGATGAATCGGTAGGATCTTCATCCAACAAGATCAAGCTTAACTTCAACCACCCATGTAAGGAACTTATCTGGGTTGTCCAACCTGATGCCAACGTTGATTACTGCTCATCCCTTGATGCTGGTGGTGTTCTTTTCAGAACTCTTGGTGCCCAACCATTCAACTACACTGATGCCATTGATGCTCTTCCAAACGCTGTCCATGCTTTCGGTGGTCCTGTTGAAACCTCAGGTGCCAATGCCTTCATCAACGCCTCTGGATTATTCCAAATGCCAGGTGCTGCTGATGTCGGTTTAGCAGGTAACTCTGATTGGGCAGGTGCTAACTCAGCATACCTTCCATTCCAATCACAAGATAGTGCCGTCACTGGTTCATCATTATCTGATGCTGGAACATTCGTTCTTGCTGAAACCGCCCTTGACATGCACTGTTGGGGTGAGAACCCAGTCGTCACCGCTAAGCTTCAACTTAACGGCCAAGACAGATTCTCTGAACGTGAAGGATCATACTTCGATGTTGTCCAACCATTCCAACACCACACCCGCAACCCAGACACTGGTATCAACGTATATTCATTTGCCCTAAGACCTGAGGAACACCAACCCTCGGGGTCATGCAATTTCTCCAGAATTGATAACGCAGTCTTACAACTTGTGCTTTCATCTGCTACCGTTTCTGGAACAGCAACCGCCAAAGTCAGAGTTTATGCTGTCAATTACAACGTATTGAGAGTCATGTCCGGTATGGCAGGCGTCGCATATTCAAACTAATTTAATTAGAATAAATATAATTAGAATAAAATCAATATAAAGAATACATGTTATAAATAAATATAACATATATTATGTTAGATGCCTCTCATTGTCAAGTGTTTTATTCGTTCAATTATGAATTTAAATGTAATGTATTATCATATAATGATAAACATATATACGTAGATTGTGATGATCTTGTTAAAATATTGAATTTCAAAAAAAATTTTACATTAAATAATAAAGATGATGATTATCCGAGTTTCGGTGAAAATTATAAAAAATATTTTTTAATAGAATTTTTATATAAATTTGATATGGAAAGTGTAACTTATGTATTTCTCAATAACAATAAATATGATTTACGAAAATGTAATGTTGAAATATATCATAAATATCACCGTGAAATCGCAAAATCATACAAAATTATTAAATATATACCTGGTCATTTTAAAAATCGAGGCATTTCCGCTAATCAAATGAAAAATCCATTATGGATTGTAGAAGAGAATGGTGAAAATATTATATTAATGTATTGTGAAAAAGACACAATTGTAAAATTATGTGAAAAATCATACAAAGAAATTTTGGATTTTGAAAATCAAATAAATGAAAAATTAACTTGGTATTTACTACAAAATGGTTATGTATGTAGTCGTATCCCAAAAGATGGAGTTATATTATATATTCATCAAGTAATAACTGGTTGTTATGGAAATGGAAAAGGAACTGCTGATATTAGTGTTGATCATATTGATAGAAATCCATTAAACAATACATATGGAAACTTACGAACTGCTACACAAAAAATGCAACAATTGAATTCTTTCGGCATTATTCCAGGAACTAAGAAAGAACGCCAACAAAAAGCAAGACCTTTACCAGAAGGCATTCAACAATCGATGATGCGAAAATATGTAGTATATTATTATAATGTATATAATAAAGAAAAAAACTTAAGTAGAGAATACTTTCGAGTAGAAGGACATCCAAAATTGGACAAAATTTGGGAAACAACCAAATCGGAAAAAGTTTCGATATTGGAAAAACTGCGACAAGCTAACAAAGTAGTTGATGATTTAGAAAATGATATATATCCAGAAAAAAACCAACGAGAATTACCTAAATATGTATCTATTATTTTATTTAGAAACAGACAACACATATCTTATGATAATCGTAGTGGTGAAATACGAAAAAATTTAAAAATGGTATTGCCTGCCGAATATGATATAGAAGAACAACTCAAGATTTTCAATAAAAAAATAAAAGAAAAATATGATGGTGAATCTATTATATAATTTTTGGTTTTGTTTTCAAAAAGCTATTTTATTGTATTTTAACTCCAAAATCAAAAAGCAAACATAATATTTATATAAATTACTATAATATAATTCAAAGGGTGTCCATAGTATGTACTTCCTTTTATAAAAAACGATTTTATATTTTTGTTTTTATTTTTAATAATAAAACCAAAAATAATATAAAGAAATAATTATTTAATATAATATAAGAAATGAGCATTGATATTGTGAATCTTATAGAAAATCCTATTATAGATTTGAATATAAATTATCATTCAAAATTAATCGATAAAGTCAAACAAACTTTTACTATTTTTGAACAACAATTATTTTCAATATTATTTTATGAACATGTAAATAATTATTCAAAAACTGATTTTATTATTGATATAGATAATATTTGGGAATGGATAGGTTTTGGTCAAAAAGCGAATGCCAAGCGTCTTTTAGAAAAAAATTTTAATATAAATATAGATTATAAAATTTTCAATTCACCGCCAAATGAATCAAAAACAGAAAAAAGAGGTGGCCATAATAAAGAACTCATCTTGTTAAATATAGATACTTTCAAAAGATTTTGTTTGAAAGCTGGAACAAAAAAAACTGATGAAATACACGAATATTTTATAAAATTAGAAAATATTATGTTTGAAGTAATAAAAGATGAAAGTGATGAACTGAAAATACAACTTGAACAAATGAAAAACGACCTTAATCAAACGGAAACAAGAATAAAGAAAGAATACGACGAAAAATTAATTAAAGAAAAAGAATTAGAAAAACAAAATCTATTATTACGTGAATTTGGAAATGCGGGTTCATTAGTTTATATAGTTAAAGTAAAATCATATGAAAATGGAGAATATGTAATAAAAATTGGTGAAAGTAGGCGTGGAGTAGAAGGACGTTATAATCAACATAAATCAAAATATGATGAAGCAATATTATTAGATTGTTTTATGGTAAATCGAAGTAAAGATTTTGAACGGTTTTTACATCATCACAAAGACATTCGTCCAAATAAAAAAACTGATTTAGAAGGTCATGAGCGTGAAAATGAATTGTTTTTGGTAGGTAAGCACTTGTCATATAGAACTATTTTACAAATAATTAAAAATAATATTAATCATTTTAATGAAATTGATTATAGTACTTTACGTAATGATATTGAATCAATAAAAAATATGTTAATAAATCAGAATCCAACACCAGAAAATCTATTTATTGGACCCAGTGAAAATAATACTAATTCATTACTAGAAAGTCAAACCATTTTATTACAAAAATTGAATGATTTGGAGAACACAAATAAAGAAATACTTAATAAATTAAATTCAACACAAACGAGAACAACCACCAATTTCGAACAACCATTGCCTACAATTGGTCCAAGATTACAAAAAATAAATCCAGAAACACTACAACTAATAAATGTATATGAAACCGTAACAGAATGTATGAAAGAAGACGGTTCAATAAAACGACCAAGTATTCATAAAGCCATACAAGAAAATATAGTTTATAAAGGATTTCGATGGATGTATGTAGATAGAGAACTAGACCCCAATGTATTATATAATATCAAACCGAATAAGCAATCCAAAGTACAAAATCTAGGGTATATCGCAAAATTAGATGAAAATAAATCTCAAATAATAAATGTATATATCGATAGAAAAACCGCAGCCGTTAATAATGGATACGAATCGATATCCGCATTAGATAATCCAGTAAAAAAGGGAACAATAACAAACGGTCATTATTATATGTTATATGATAGTTGTGAAGAAATTCTAAAACAAGAATTTGTAAATAGAAATGGAGAACCTATTTTATACAAAGATGGTGTAGGGCAATATGATGCGCATAATAACCTAATAAAAGAATTCGTTAGTAAATATGATTGTACAAAAACATTACAAATAAGCGACAAAACATTAGCAAAAGCATTAGATAAAAACAAACCATACAATGGACATTATTATAAGAGTTTGGGTTCTAAGACACATTATTGAATATAAATACAATAAAAAAAGATGTAAAAAATAAATTGCTATTATTATATATAAGACTAATAATGAGTAAAACATATTTGATATCGAGTGATACCTTGAAAACATTTGGTCAAGGCGCACTTGGTGCGATGACATTTGGAGCATATCATCAATATACTACTAATAAAATAATGGAATTAAATAATGAAAAACAGGAATTACAACAAAAATATTTTATGGATAAAATGGAAAACCAACATAAAACGGAAATGAATGAATTAAGGGAAAAATTAAACAAACTAGAAAAAAAGAAAGGTTGGTGGAATTAAAAATGCGATTATATATTTTACATAAAAACCGCATAAAAAAATATTTATATATAAAATATCTAAAACCGAAATGTCTTTTGTATCATCAAAATTACATACACAAAATGATTTATTAATGAGGAATTTAATGGATTTTTATCAAAATCATGGAAATTTAGATAAAATGATGCGTATTATAAATGGTGAATCGAAAATTTCATTAAGAATCGTAGATTGGTTTGTAACAAATTACGCAAAAAAATATTATACTGTTTATGATTTGAGTTTCGATAATAAACCCGAAATCGCTCGCTTCAAAGTATATAATGATTATAAACTAAAACTAAAAGCATATAGTAAAAAACGTTTCGACCCATTTTGTAGATGGGAAAGAATTACAATACCATATAACAACGAAAAGTTCATGGAAACTACGATAGGTCAATTGAACTTTTTCAAATGGGCAATAGAGAACAAAATCGTAGATTATATTGAAACCAATTATATTTCAATCGAGGATGATATGAATTACCGTAATAGTACATCAAAACGCAAACATACACCAACCACCGCATCGAGTACAGATTCTGAAATTAGTTCTAGTTCATCAATTACAACAACAAGTTCGAATGAAAATGCGAAAACAAGAAAGAAACGAGAGGAGTTATCCGAGTCGGCATGTAAATGTATAAAAAAAGAGTCTATCAAGATAATTGTCAAATTTAATTAGTCTTATAAAATTGATATATAATCATAGTAATATTATATATCAATATAAACGAAAACTATGTCCAAACCATCATATACAAAACCGATAATAAAATGGGTAGGGGGTAAAACACAGATAATAGATAAAATTTTGGAAAATTTCCCACGGAATATCGAAAATTATCATGAGGCATTTCTAGGTGGAGGGAGTGTATTATTAGCATTATTGAATAATAAAAACAACGGCAAAATACACATCCATGGTAATATTTACGCATATGATATTAACGAACCATTGATAAATATGTATAAAAATATTCAATCAAAACCAAATGAATTATATCATACAATACAAGAATTAATCACAGAATACAACGAATCGACGGGTATAGACGTAAATCGAAATCCACAAACAATCCAAGAAGCAAAAAAATCAAAAGAGAATTATTATTATTGGATAAGAAGTAGGTATAATAAAATGACAACCGTGGAAAAAAACACATTAATAGGTTCGGCGATGTTCATATTCATGAATAAAACCGGTTTTCGAGGTATATTTAGAGTAGGACCGAATGGATTCAATGTTCCGTTTGGACATTATAAAAATCCAGAAATAATAAACCACGAACATTTGATGGAAATACATAATTTGATTCAAAACGTCATTTTTGAGTGTCGTAGTTTCGAAGATTCATTGATAGACATCAATGAAAATGATTTTGTATATTTAGACCCGCCTTATGCTCCGGAAAAAAACACGTCGTTTGTGGGATATACTGAATCAGGTTTCGATTATGATACTCATGTAAAACTATTTGAATTATGTAACAAATTAACGGGTGAAAATAAAAAAATGATGATGAGTAATGCGGATGTGGAATTAGTCAGAAATAATTTCAAAAATGATATTTATAGAATCGAATCGATAGTATGTAAGCGGTCAATAAATTCGAAAAATCCAGAATCAAAAACGAAAGAAGTTATTATAAAGAATTATTCGCTATGATTTGTTGTATCAAATCGGTAGCGCCTATCCATTCTATTCCCATACTTTTGTACATATCGATAATTTTTTGTTTATTAATCGACGTTTTATCACCGAATAAGTTGCCATATTTATTTCGTGATAAATGCTCGGCTTGACCAATACATAATATTTTCAAAGGTTTTCCATATAATTCTGGTATATCGGCGTATTTGAATGGCGTACCTAATATTTTTTCACCGGCAGTACCATCAGTAAAATACGTTTGTGTTTTTGCTTCCCAAATAGCATCTTCTGTTTCAGTATCGGGTTGATAACCATTTTTAGTACCAGGACGCACCGGGGTTTTGCTCAATAGAATACAGAATTCTTCGCAAATATGTTCTCCAAATTTAGTTGTCCATTGTTTTTCTAATTTCAAATCGGGTCTTCGTACTTTCAAAACGCCCTGTCCCCATTCATCTTCTAATAGTTTATATTTTTTCATATCATTTGTTTTATTTTTCTTTTCAATTTCTGGTAAGAACGTAGTATCGCCAATTATCCATCGTATAACTTCACGGTTTTTTAGTAAAATAATTCGGTCATTTTCGATTGATTTTACGATATCGATAAATTGTGTGATTGTTTCTGAATTCATATTGGATTATAAATATATAAAAAAAGGTTTTATATATTCAATTCAATTTTTTATATTTCGAAATCGCCATTTTTATCACTATCCTCAATAAATTCGCCGATAAACTCATTTATCAAAAATAACCATTGCGCACCGAAATTATTAGAATCCATTAAATTATATTCAATATCTGGGTTTGTGTCAATTCTCAATAATTTAAACCGCTGATGATTCAAATCCGTCCCTTCTGGGCTAGGATTTAAATGTTCATCGGTCATTGACCACGAAGAATTTAATCCGTCCTGCGGATTCATATTCTTCGTTGGTGTAAATTCAATAGGTATATAAATCAACCATTGGTCATGATAATCCTTACATTTTTGTAAATAATCCAATGGTATGGCATCTTCACCCTCGCGGCGACGTTTATTAACGCGTTTATAACATACTTCAGCGTCGGCATCAATATAAATCACACCACTAAGACCGAATTCGTCGGAAAATTCAGTACAGAATTGTTTATATATTTTATATTCAACGTTACCGATTACACCATCATCGGATAACATTCGAGCGAATATTTGTTTATCGGCTTCTAATGAACGTTCGCAAATAATAATATCACAATCTGGATTTTCACGAACCGCTTTACGAATCAATCGTAATCGAGTGGAATATGCCATAACTTGAAATGAAAATGCGTATTTATGAGGGTCACTATAAAATTTTTGTAAAATATTTTCACCGGTTTCGTCATCTTTGATGGCTTCCCAAATATCGACAGGCTCTTTCAAAAACAAGATTTTTTTATTGATTTTGTTTTCATGAGTAGCAATATATTTTTCTAATTGTTCTAAAATAGTACTTTTGCCGGCACCGATGTTACCTTCAATAGAAATGATAATAGGGCGTTTTGATGACATGATTATAGAAATCTGTTATAATATAATATATTTTTATTTCAAAGATATTATAATCAATTTTTTTCATTTTACAAAAAATCCATAAAATTACCATTTATGGGGGTTATCTTCTTTCATCATTCGATAATGTTCTCGAATCTCTCTTTTTTCTTCCACTAAAACTTGTCGAAATTCCCTGGGATATTCTTTTTCCAATTTATTTCGACGAGTAACTAAATTCCAACCCTCTAAAGTTTCATTATATAATGGTATATCGAGAACCGGAAAAACATCAGAATCGACGTATTTATCAATATTATCAAAGACAATATTCGAAATCTCTATAGGAACATCATCCAATTTGGTAACCCATACACGTATTTCATTGCGAACCGACCGAATATCGACTCTCGGGTCATACCTTTTATTTACCAACGTATAAGTTTTTGGTTGGAACATTATTATAATAACAACATTTTTGTTTCGAATGTTCTCGGCGGTTTAAATTTTAATATATCGAGAACCTTTTTAGTTGTAGGAAATTCATCAAAACCATATATATCTTGTAAAAGCATCCATTCGAATAAACCACCTACATAAACATATACATTCGAAAAACCTAGATTCAATAATTGTTTCGCCTTTTTTTCAACTGAATCATCGTTGGAATGTTTTCCATAAATGATAAATTTATATTTTTTGAATTCATATTTTGTCATCAACTCATTGATAATCTTTTCTTCGGAATCGTATGAAATAGTATTCTTAATCAGGCATTCTTGTTCTGTAATCGGTAAGGTATTTATAATAATAAAATCGGTTTTATGTGATGATTTCAATATAAATTGTACATCTTCAAATGATATTTTATTATATATTTTTTGAAATAATCCATTAAACATGGTTTTTTTAAAAAATTTCGATTCTACTAATATATTGGTTCTCAACATTTATGTATTTTTAACGAATTTCAATAAATAAAACATAAAAAATATATATTACACAAATCATTTAGATAAAAAATATGTATTATTTATACAAATAGTCTATACATGACAGTAATCAATAATATTGAAATAGATGATATCCAATATAAAAGAAACATAATAAAAGAAGCCATACTAAACAACGACCCAATAGAGGATAAATTACATGTGGTTCTCACTATTTCAAATCCTTGTTTATACGCTAGACGATATATTTTAATAAAAGAAATGATGAATCGATTAGAATTGGAGGAAACAGATGTTATTATATATGTAGTCGAGTTGGCATATAAGAAACAAAGATTTATAATTACAGATTCAAAAAATCCAAGACATTTACAAATACGTACAGAAATCCCAATATGGCATAAAGAAAATATGATAAATTTAGGAATACAAAAATTATTACCTAAAAATTGGAAAGCGGTAGCATGGATAGATTCCGATTTAGAATTTGAGAACCCATCCTGGGCAAAAGATACATTGAAAGTTCTCAATGGTACAAAAGATATTGTACAGATTTTCAGTCATTGTGTAGATATGAATATGAACGAGGAGGCAATGAGTGTATTTGTGAGTTTTGGATATCAATATGTAAAAGGGTTGCCTTATAGACGTGAAATAAAGAACTTTTGGCATCCAGGATATGCTTGGGCTTGTACTAGAAAGGCATATGAAAAGATGGGAGGATTATACGAGGATGCTATATTAGGTTCAGCAGATAATGTAATGTCGTTATCGTTAATACAACAGGGATTACGGGGTATTAATGAAAAATCAACAGACGATTATAAAGACAGTGTGTTGAGATTTCAAAACCGCGTAAAATCATTACGTTTGGGTTATGTGCCAGGAGTGTTAAGACATTATTTTCATGGTTCTAAGGAAAATCGTAAATATGGAGATAGATGGAAAATCTTATTGAATCATAATTTTTCACCAAGAGAACATTTGACACACGATGAAAATGGTATTTTAATTCCATCGCCTGAATGCCCGCGTGAGATGTTAGATGAGATATTGAATTATTTCAAGGAACGAAATGAGGATAGTTGTTATCAAAAAGATAAACCCACTCAATTACAACTGAATGCCGATGAGTTTTTAGTAAAATCAGAAACAGAAACAGAAAAATATGACGAAATAGAAAGTGAAACCGAATCAGAGATAGATATGGAATCGATAAACGAACGAATGATGGTATTGTTCAATATAAATTCGATACATGAAGCTATAGATAAAGTATTAGGAATCGAATAATCAATAAAAATCATCTCTAGTATTTTTTTTATCATGATAAATTATATATGGATGGATTCCAAAGAAGTAGTTTTAAATAATCAAATAAATAATCAAATAAGTAAATACGGTGGAAAAAATAAAAGTAGAAAAACTATAAAAAGGTACAAAAAAACTATAAAAAAAGTAAAAAAAAGGAAATATAATAAAACGAAGAGTACAAAAAAATATGGTGGAAATCCAAAATCTATAATAGAATATAATAATGGTTTATATAGTGGAGATTTAGATAAAAATAATATTCCACATGGAAAAGGTTCAATGACATATGCGGATGGTAGTATTTATGAGGGAAATTGGGCAAATGGAAAAAAACATGGAAAAGGAAAAATAACTTATGCGAGTGGTTCTATTTATGATGGAGATTGGGATAATGATTTACAAGATGGTGAAGGCAAAGCTACTTATTCAAATGGAGGTTTTTATGAAGGAAAATTTGTAAAAGGCAAAAGGCATGGTTTTGGACAATATACTTGCAGCAATGGAGATATTTGTGAAGGACTTTTTGCGAATGATCAACCAGATGAAAATTCAATAACAAATCCACTTTTGAATTTGATACCCACCCGATGATGAATAGTATTATGATTACACATATTATTATTACATTTTTATTATTTCATAAAATTGATTCAAAAATATATTATTATTTATTGATAATAATATAGTCAATACAATACAATAAAACACAACAATAACAATACAATGGACCTAAAGCAAAGAAAACTAACACGTTCTGAATGGGAAACCATTGAACAACCTGTATCAACAGAAGAAAAACAGATTTTACAATTAATAAAAAAAGGTTATTCTGAAGTAAATATTCGTTCCAATGAAACACAATCGATGTATTCTTTTGTAAAAATAGAACAAACCACGGAAACTGAATACTTTTTATATAAAAATTATTTCGAAGAAACCATTTTATCAATTATATCAAAATATGGAAAAAAATCGCCAATAGAAACCTATAACAAAACCATAATCAAAGGTGGTGGCGAATTAAAAACATTAAAAAGTGCGGATTCGATAAGAATACAGAATTTGGACGCAAATATTCAATCCAACAAAAACGTTATTTTCGAATTTCTCTTATTGGACTTAGCCAAAGATTTATTAAAAAATATTTATAAAAGATACAACAAATATGCGTTTTATTTATATACAATTTTACAATTGAAAAAAGCGTCCATTCGTAACATAAACCAATATGTAATGAAATTCATTGATTTCGTCATCGAATATGCGAATAGTCTTACAAAAACCAGTGAAATCATATCAAACGCATATGAATTCATCGAAAAAAATCCGTATTTACTCAAATACGAAGACCGAACATTATTCAAACATCAAAAAGAACTGTTTTCATTATGTCAGCCAACGCCAACCGACCCACAACAATTCAATCCCAAATTAATATTATACACAGCGCCAACAGGTACAGGTAAAACATTATCCCCCATTGGATTATCGGAAGGTTATCGTATAATATTTGTATGTGTAGCTAGACATATTGGTCTAGCACTTGCGAAATCCGCAATTTCAATGGAGAAAAAAGTAGCATTTGCGTTTGGATGTGAAACCGCATCGGATATCCGTCTCCATTATTTCTCAGCAATCAATTATACAAAAAACAGGCGTTCAGGTGGAATCGGTAAAGTAGATAATAGTGTAGGTGACAACGTCGAAATAATGATATGTGACGTACAATCCTATATTACTGCTATGCATTATATGTTAGCATTCAATCCAGCCGAAAAAATAGTTACTTATTGGGATGAACCTACTATAACTATGGATTACGAAGAACACGAATTACATGAAATTATACATAATAATTGGATGAATAACAAGATACCAACCATGGTATTATCTTGTGCTACATTACCATCATCGGATGAAATATTACCTGTTTTCGATGATTTCCGTAATAAATTCGATAATGCCACCATTCATATAATTACCAGTTATGATTGTAGAAAATCAATACCTATACTAAACAAAGAGGGTTATTGTGTTTTACCTCACTATTTATACTCGGAATATCGTGATTTGATGAGATGTACTGATTTTTGTAAAGAAAACAAAACATTACTGCGTTATTTTGATTTACGTGAAATAATCCGTTTCGTAGAATATGTGAATGATAATAATTTCGTCGATGAAAATTATTTGATAGATTCTTATTTCTGTGGAAAGATAACAGATATAACCATGAATAGTTTGAAAGAATATTATTTGGATTTATTACTTCATATTGATAGTGAAAATTGGAATAATATTTATAAATATATGGTTTCTAGTAGAAAGCGCAAATTTCTACAATCCAAATCAGCATCGATTGAAAAATCGAAAAGCGTAGATACAAATAATAGTATGGCAAAAACCGGTAATTCAATAACAAGAACAAATAGTGTAGGTAATGTTCCCGAAAAAAAATCAGCACAGTCAAGTGCCGCATCGGGTATATTATTGACAACCGCTGACGCATATACATTAACAGATGGCCCGACTATATTTTTGGCAAGCGATATCAATAAGATTGGTACATTTTATATACAACAGTCCAATATTGCTCCAACCGTATTCCAAAATATATTATCAAAAATAGTAAAAAATGGAGAAATTATAAATAAAATAGAAGAATTAGAACGACATATAGAAGCAAAAGAAACTAAAAAAACATCTGATGATTCGGATTCAAAAAAAGGAAAATCCGAATTATCACGTGAAAGTGGTAGATTATGTGAAGAATCTGAAAAGATGGCAGACGAAATAAATAAATTACGTAAAGAAATTCGTTTAATTTCATTGGACCCAATGTATTCACCAAATACACGTCCTCATCAACAAATATGGACACCGGATGGTGTTGTGCGTGAAAATGTATTTGTATCAAATATCGACGAAACAATGGTCAAGACAATTATGACATTGAACATCGAGAATAATTTGAAAGTACTGTTGTTATTGGGTATAGGTATGTTTGTAGAAAATCAAGCACAGAATACGCAATATATGGAAATTATGAAACAATTAGCAGATGAACAAAGATTATTTATTATTATTGCTTCGACCGATTATATTTATGGAACAAATTATCAATTCTGTCATGGGTTTATTGGTAAGGATTTGACAAATATGACACAACAGAAAATTCTCCAATCGATGGGACGTATTGGGCGTAATAATATTCAACAAGATTATACCATTCGTTTTCGTGACGATGATATGATTTTAAGATTATTCAACAAGCCAGAAATAAATTTAGAAGCGATGAATATGTCTAAGTTATTATGTAGTAATTAGCCCGATATTACACCCTTTCTCGATTAGACCCATTTTATAAGGCAAAAAATAAGAAAAGATAAAAAATTGAAATTAAATTCAATGTTTATTGTATTTGCTAAATATTAACAAACCATGATACATAGTAAAAGAACCAAAAGTAAAAGAACCGAACGCAGATATAAATTACTCGGTAAATATTATGGATATCCGGAATGTTGTATTAATAGTTTTATTGATGATACAAAAAGAACACGAACTCAAAGATATGTACACAAAGGATTAGGATTTATACCTTGTAATAATTGTGCTACCAAAATAATGAATGGTGAGAATACAATAGAACAATTAATAAAAAACAGAATTTTTAGTAAAGCATTTCCTACTACTTGTATGAAAAAACAGAGAATTTGGAAATTGCGTGCTTTAATTTCTATAAATAATTATTATAACAATTGACATATTTTCAAATTATTGACAAATTAGATATTTGTATAAAAAGGCGTTTTGAATGAGAAAAGGTAAATAAAAATATAAAAATATAAA
>Ga0214917_10002665_pt1 | contig 21427 bp, 22 predicted proteins | sample LL_1208_BB_MetaG_FD_177983 | JGI IMG/M metagenome (GOLD analysis project Ga0214917, IMG submission 177983) | Freshwater microbial communities from Lake Lanier, Atlanta, Georgia, United States - LL_1208_BB | ecosystem: Environmental > Aquatic > Freshwater > Lake | place: USA: Georgia | collected...
ACGGTTACAAATCTCTTGAAGAGGGTCAAGCAGTTACATTCGAAGTAGTCCAAGGTCCAAAAGGTCCTCAGGCTGACGCTGTAAATCCTGCTTAAATAACCATTAACCTTTCGAGCAAGTCTCGAAAATAATTTAAGGTCTGCTAGAAATAGCAGGCCTTATTTTTTTATCTCTTTTTTTACTTACTTCTTTGGCTCTGCCGGAATAACAGCTGGCACAACTAATTTAGGTTTTAAATCCTTACCCGCCTGCCATGCTTGCAAATACTTCCATGGTGATGTCTTTCCCTTTTCTAAACCAACACCACGACGAACCCACCAGATACCGTTTTCAGTTGGATATGAAATACCAAAGTGTAGATGTGGCTTCGTCCCCCGTGCACTTCCAGTTGATCCAATCTCACCTAATTTTTCACCACTTGCAACTCTTACGCCGGGCATAATATTTTTTTCAATTTTAGCTAGATGGCTTCCGTAATATCTATTTCCATCATCACCAATTATTGAGATTGATAATCCCCCGCGATCTGCTCCCTTATTTGTATTGCCACTCCATTTATCTACCGTATTTACCTCATCAATTACACCAGCTACCGGGGATACAAATGCACAACCTTTTTTTGCAAAAATATCACTAGCTGGGTAATCATGGTGGTACTTGGAATAGGTAACGGTGCAACCTGCAATTGGGAAGGTGTAAATCGGTGCGGCACTTGCCACAGAGAGATTGCCTAAAAGAAATATGGCGGTAAGCAAACCCACCTTTATTTTCATACTTTGATTATCCAGTGTGAGCATGTGAATAACGGTAATTAATACTTAGTGTTGGATTAGATGTAAGGTATGACACTCACCTCCTTAATTGGGGCGGTAGCTCAGTTGGTTAGAGCCCCGGACTCATAATCCGGTCGTCGTAGGTTCGAGCCCTACCCGCCCCACATGAATAAAGCCGCTTTCTTAGATTTTAATGAGATTGGTTTTTCAATTAGATCTGCCCAAGTTATGGCAGCTAGAGAAAGTAATTGGTATGCCACAACCCCATTTGGAATTGCAATTCTTAGATATGAAGATGCCAACACTTTATTAAAAGATAAGCGGCTATACCAGGGAACAAGAAGATGGCCGGCACATTACGGAATTACCGATGGCCCATTGGCATCTTGGTGGAAAACAATGTTACTAAGCGTGGAAGGTGATGATCACCTACGCCTTCGGCGATTAGCAGGGCCGGCCTTCTCTCCTAAAACTATTGAACCACTGGCACCTTTTTTTGCTTCCCTTGCAAATGAGTTAATTGATAACTTTGCAGAAAAGGGCTCTTGTGAGTTTATGAGTGAGTTTGCTGAACCATTTTCTGCTCGAGTAATTACTGGCTTACTTGGCTTAGATACAAAGTTATGGCCACAGGTTGCAGATCTTGCCACCAAGCTTGGCTATGTTTTCAGCGTAACAATTAAAGAGGATCTACCAGTTATTGAAGAAGGCCTACTTGGTATTTTAGATATTTCAGAGAAGTTGATTCAAAGCCGCAGAGGTACCGATAAAGATGATTTTATTGGCACCTTAGTAAAGGCAAGTATTGATGATAAACAAATTACGGAAGAGGAGCTGCTCTCTCTTGTATCCTTACTTATTTTTGCCGGCTTTGATACCACTAGAAATCAAATTGGGTTAGGAATACAAACTTTTTCAAAATACCCCAAACAATGGAAATTACTTGCTGAGAACTCAGAATTGGCAAGAGCATCGGTTGAAGAGGTAATGCGGGTCAATCCAACAATTACCTGGGTCTCACGAGAGGCATCAGTTGATTTTGAGTATAAGGATTTACCAATCAAAGCAGGAACCACAATTCATTTGCTAACAATTCCAGCTGGTAGTGATCCTAGAAAATTTGATAATAATGATTTTGATATCACTGCAGATCGTGCGCCGCATTTTGGTTTTGGTGGCGGAATGCACCACTGCATTGGCCACTATGTTGCCCGGCTTGATATGAAGGAAGCATTTAAGGCGCTAGCTAGTAGGTTGCCAGATATGCAGATTGCATCCGGTGCTACCTACTTGCCCGATAGTGGTAATACTGGTCCAACAAAACTTCCAATCACCTTTACGAAAACCGCAAAACAATAGTAGGTCAGTTCAACCTGCCTGAATTGGGCAGCCCTACCAATTATTAAGTATCTAATCAGATAAGATCTACCTATGAATGAAAATGAATTAATCTCAATCTGGAACCAACAACGTGCGATTAGAGTTAAATCTCAATTAGCACCAACTGTCTTACTATCTGCCGTATTAGCACTTGCGGCAACTGGCAATCTAAATAGCACCTCTGACTCAACACTTAAGCTGTTTGTAATTGGCTTAGTTGCCTCAGGTGGCGTCTTCTCCGTATCTGCCATGGTCGCAGCGATCAGAGATAGCCTTGCGGTAATTGACTCACTTAAAGCTCTTAAATCAGTATCACCATTGGGCAAGAGCATTAAGAAATCTGCTGATCAACTAAAAGCACTAGGTGTGCTATTTATAGCGATGAGTGGCTTTAACTTTGTTGTATTGCTGAGTTATCTTTCATAACTTAAGCAGAAATTAAAGATGACTCAGCCTTTATACCTAATTGCCAGTATCTATCCTGAGCCTGCGCACATTGAGTTCTTAAAGGCTGAGTTTAATAAATTGGTTATTGAAGCCTATAAAGAGCCAGGCTGTGAGATGTATGACTTGGTGGCAGGTGAGGGTGAAGATACCTGGGTAATGATGGAAAAGTGGAGCAGTAAGGCCCACTGGGATGATCACATGTTAACTGCCCATGTTAAACATATTAATAGCATCGATCAAAAATACTTTAGAAAGCCAACCGAGTTAAGATTCTTAAGCCCAGTAGAGCTTAAGTAGTTTCTTGGTTACAAAAATAGATGGTGGTCTATCCACCGCATTAGAAAATAATGGCAACAAATTAACCACCTCCCTTTGGACTGGTGAGTTAATTAGAACTGCGCCTAATGAAATAACTAAAGCTCACTTAGATTTTATTAATGCCGGCTCGCAAGTAATTATTACCTCCTCCTACCAACTCTCCTACTTAGGTTGCGCCAACCGCGGTTGGAGTGAGAGTGAAACAGATGAGGCACTAAGTGCTTCAACACAGTTAGCAAAGGATGCAGTAAATAAGTCTGGCAAAGATGTGAAGGTGGCAGCATCGGTTGGTCCATATGGCGCAGCCTTAGCAGATGGCTCTGAGTACAAAGGTAACTACGGTGTTAGTAAATCAGTCTTAAAAGATTTTCATGCCAGGCGTCTTGAAGTTTTAATTGCTACCTCACCTGACTTGTTAGCACTTGAAACTATGCCAGATACGATTGAGGTTGAGGTATTACTTGAACTACTGCGTGATTGCCCGATTCCATTTTGGGTCTCATACTCTTGCAAAGCAGGTAACCAAACCAATGCCGGGCAATCTTTTGCACAGGCGGTTGGGATCGCACAAGATGCAATGGCAGTTGGAGTTAACTGCACACCCCCAGAGTTGATTACTGAGTTACTACTTTCTGCTAAAAGTGATAAACCATTTGTGGTTTATCCAAACTCAGGCCGGGTATGGGATGCGGTAAAAAAGGAGTGGATTGGAAGTGTTGGTGTGGGCTTTGATGAAAAAATAGTCAGTGAGTGGAAGGCAGCTGGTGCGCAATATATTGGTGGTTGTTGTGGAATTGGAGCGGCTGAGATTGAGCAGTTAGCTCTAGACCTCTAACCGCATAAGCATTATCTGTAAACAAAAATCATTTGGGTTAGCCATGGTCAAGTAAAAATTTCAATAAAATCGGCACAAATAGATTCAAGTTGTATAATTCTTTTCATGCAAAATAAGGTAATTATTTTCTTGGCGGTATTTGTCCTGCCTTTAACTACTGGTTGTGCAAAATCAAATTCCGGAATTTCCCCAGAAGAAGCTAAATACAAAAACTGTCTTGAGGTTGAAACTGACAAATTATTGGATGAAACGGGATCGAATCTTGAATCAGCCCGAGCTAGTGCGTTACAAACTTGTGATCAACTTGAACCAAGTGTAACGACAAAATAGTTTTATAAAAAATGAAATCCAAATTAATTATCGTTTTTCTACTTGTTCTAACTTTGTTGGCCATCATTTTTGCTTGGGCTGTCATATCCAACAGCAAACAATCAAGGTTAGACACTAAGCAAGATTTTCAATCTTTGGATGTTGATCAGCGAAGCCAGATAGGTCAATCATGGAATCCGCCTAAGTCTAAGGATTGTGCAAAAATTATTGCTGAAATATCCTCTGTGACAATTTCAAATGAAGTTACTGATCCAACAAAAATACGAGAATTAATAATTAGAAATACGAAGTACGCGGCAGCTGGTTTATCGAAATTAGCTCAAGAGAGTAAGGATGCCAGTGTTGTTGATTGGAGCTTTAAAGCTGCAGCAGTTTTAGTTAAGTTTCCAGAGGCGATTAACAATAATGATCAGACTCAAGTATCGGATCTTTATTCTCAAATCGGAAACTTGGTCAAAAATCCGCCACAAACCTGTGATAACACTCTGGCTGAGGCTGCGTAACTTTGGAATTGCAATACCTAATTAAGGCTTAACAATATATTTAATATCTCCATCTGCAGGTGGTTGATTTAGGATCGCTGGAACCTCATCAAGTGATAAAACTTTGGAAATAAGTGGATCTAAATTTAGATTTCCAGCATCAATTAAATCTGCCGCTCGTCGCTGCGTAAGCGGATTTAAAAATGAGCCTTGAATTCGCAATTCTTTGATTACTAATTGAAATGGATTGAAGTCCACATAAGTTTTTTCTGGAGTAAGGCCTAAGACCACAATTACTCCACCTCTACGGGCAATTACCTGAGATGCATTAAATGTTTCAACTGCGCCTGCGCACTCAAAAACTACATCATATTTATCCATCTTTTGGGCATAATCTTTTTCACCAGGATCAATTGCATCTGTTGCACCTAAGGACACTGCTAGTTCACGCCTAGTTTTTTGTCTGGTCACCATGGTTATTTGAGAAGCCCCAGCTATCTTTGCTAACTGAACAACAATCTGGCCCATAACTCCACCACCTAGAATTGCTACCTTCTCCCCACCCTTTAAATCAGCAATATCCATACCCCGAATACAACAAGCAGTTGGTTCAATAAAAGCTAAGTGAAGTGGATTTAAGGAATTACTTACTTTATATATCTGAGTGTCGGGTACCTGCACATACTCAGCCAGTCCGCCGTCTATATTTACGCCGAGAGCGGTAAGTGTTGGACAAAATGCAGTTCGGCCAGCTTTGCAGTCAGTGCATTCACCACAAACAATATTTGGATCAACCGAAACTAAATCTCCCTTTGAAAATTTTGAACCCTCTGATGGAGTTTCAATTACCCCACCAAACTCATGTCCTAAAATCACCGGCTTTGCAGATGGATACTCACCTTTATAAATATGCCGATCAGTTCCACAAATGCCGCAAGCTAAAACCTTGACGATAGATTTTCCAGGTGCAACCGTTGGCATCGCTTGTTGCTGGCAAGCAATCTGATCAATCGCCGTAAGAAGTACTGCATTCATAGCTACCCGTTGGGCAGCACAATAGTTTTGCGCCCCTTGCCAGATTTAAATGCTGCCAATGCATCGGCGTATTTATCAAGCGGATAGCGATCTGAGATCATCACCTCAGCATTTAAGACTCCACTGGCAAATAACTCAACTGCTCGATCAAAGGAGTGCAAGACCGCCATTGAACCAACAATGGTGATCTCCTTGTTATATATCCAGAAAGGTTCGATCTCAACCTTTGCACCCTCATTTGCTACTCCAAATTGTAGAAATGTCCCACCTGGCATAACATGTTTTAAGCCATCTTTAATAGCAGCTGTTACTCCGGTGCAATCAATTACTACGTCAAACCCTCTTGGTTGATTAAAATCGTCAGCTGATTTCGATATATTTGTAAAACCTAATACCTTGGCAGTTGCTAACTTCTCTGGATTTAAATCCACAATTGAAACACTGGCTGCACCATTTACTCTAGCCATCTCTGCCATCATCAATCCCATAGTCCCAGAGCCGTAGATTAAATAGTTTGAACCTGGATTTCTTGGTAATTGATCAAAGCCTCGAACTGCGCAAGATAGCGGTTCAATTAACGCAGCAGATTTTAAATCAATACCTTTCGGAAGTTTGTGAATATTTTTCTTAGGTGCAAGTAGGAATTGTGCTGCTGCTCCAGGAAATGTAACCCCGAGTGCATTCCATTTTTCACATAGATTTCCCCGAGCGCGCCGGCAATAAAAACATTCTCCGCAATGAAGTGATGGATCTACCGCAACAGCATCACCTACTTTAACTCCAGTGACATCTTTACCTACCGCAACAACTGTGCCACTCATTTCATGGCCAGGCACAATCGGAAGTTTTGGCGCGAACTCGCCTTCAAAGATGTGTAAATCAGTACCACAAATACCGACAGCCGCTACCTCTAAAACAACTTCATTGCCGCCTGGTGTCGGATCTTCAACCTCTTCGATTGAAATTTTTCCAGGTGCGGTTATTACCGCTGCTTTCATTTATTTATCTATAGTTCGCCAGCATTGCGGCGGCGAACAGAGTCTGCATAAACAGCAACAATAATTACAAATCCAGTTACTACGGTTTGCCACTCTTGCTGAATTTGCATAATACGCAATCCATTAATTAAAACAGCCATAATTAATGCGCCGATTACAGTTCCAGTAATTGATCCTTTTCCACCAAGTAGTGATGTTCCACCGATAATTACTGCGGCAATCGCTTCTAATTCATAACCTTGGCCTAAGGCTGGCTGGGCTGAGGATAACCGTGAAGAAAGTACGATTCCAGCTAATCCAATATAAACACCACCAATGACATAAACTAATATTTTCCAACGGTCTACATTGATGCCTGAAAGTTTTGTTGCTTCTTCATTGGAGCCGATCGCAAAAGTGTATCGACCGATGATTGTTCGATTCAAAATTATAGATGCGATAAATGCCGATACAAAAAATATCAACACGGCATTAGGGAAATTCGGAATGATGTTTCCAAGCGCAATTGAGTTATATCCCTTGACTGATTCCAAGTAAATTGGCGCTACATTTGAAATAACTAAAGCCAATCCCTTTGCAATAAGCATCATTGCTAGGGTTGCGATAAATGGTGGAAGTTTCAATCTGGTAATTGCAAGTCCGCTGAAAAATCCCATCAAAGCACCAGTACCGATACCCACTAAAATTCCTAGCCAAATTGGCATACCAACATTCTTCAATGCCCAACCAACCATCACTGAAGTTAGAGTTACACCGGTTCCAATAGAAAGATCAATACCGCCAGTAATAATTACGAATGTGGTTCCGATAGCAAGAAGACCAATCACCGCCGTTGAAAGCAAAATTCCGGTTATGTTTGACCAGGTTGCAAAAGCTTCATTAGCAACTGTAAAGAATAGGAAAATCACCACTAGGCTCGCAAATGCGAGTGATTGTTCAGCTCTATGGCGAATACTTACCAAGAGAGCGTTATTAGTTAGTTTAGCCATAGTTTTCTTCCTATCTATATTTGGTTGCGTACTGCATAATCAAATTTTGATCAGCTTCTTTATTAGACAAAACGCCAGTTACGCGGCCTTCGCACATAACCAAAATTCTATCTGACATCCGTAAAATTTCTGGAAGTTCCGAGGAAATCATAATTATTGATTTACCTTGGCTAGCTAACTCTTGTAATAGTTTATACACCTCATCCTTGGCTCCAACATCAATACCACGAGTTGGTTCATCGAAAATTAGTACATCAGTCTCGCGTGTAAGCCATTTACCAATTACAACCTTCTGCTGATTACCACCAGATAGATTCTTTACCATTTGATCAATTGAAGGCGTTCTAATTGATAAATTCTTTACCGTAGAAGTTGATGATAATTTGGCCTGACTATTGTTTACAAATCCAAATTTGCTTGTAATCTTTCTAAGATTTGAAAGTACAATATTAAATTTGACATCTTGATTCAGTAACACACCAAACCGTTTTCGATCCTCAGATAAGTAACCTATTCCATTGTTCACTGCATCAGCTGGATTATTAATCTTTACATTTTTGCCTTTAACAATTATTTGACCCTCTGTAATTTGATCTTTACCAACAATTGCTAGAGCTAGCTCAGTTCGTCCAGCACCCATAAGTCCAGCAAAACCTAGAATTTCACCCTTGTGAAGTTGAAAGGAAACGTCTTTCAGTAAGTTTTTTGTGGAAAGTCCTTTAACTTCAAGTGCGATTTCGTCATCAGAAAATTTCTTCACATTTTCTGGCCGAAGATCCTGTGCTACTTCACGACCGATCATGAGTGAAATGATTTTGGAAATTTGAGTATCTTTTGTGATCAACGTGTCAATATAGTGGCCGTCGCGAAAAACTGTAATTCGGTCAGAAATTTTGGTCAATTCTTCCATTCGGTGAGATATATAAATTATTCCTTTTCCACTTTTTCTCAAATCATTAATGATTTTAAATAGAACTTCTGTTTCGGATTGTGTAAGAGCTGAGGTTGGCTCATCCATAATAATAATTTTTGAGTCATATGATAAAGCCTTAGCAATCTCAACCATTTGTTGCTTTGCCACCGTTAACTTACCAACAACTTGGGTTGGCTCTAAACTGAGATTTAACTGGTCAAGCAAAATCTTTGCTCGTCGATTAAGTTCCTTGTCATCATTAGCAATACCGAACCATTTTCTCGGTTCTCTGCCAATTAAAATATTTTGAGCAACAGTTAAATGGGGCATTAAGTTCATCTCTTGATGAATAATTGCGATTCCCAATTTTTGAGCTTGGAGTGGCCCATCTACATTAATTTCCTGATTATTTAACTTTATAATTCCTTCATCTCTTTTATAAATACCGGATAAAACTTTCATTAAAGTTGATTTTCCGGCACCATTCTCGCCAACTAACGCAAGTACTTCGCCGCTATTTAGATCTAATTTCACATCTTTAAGAGCTTGAACGCCTGGAAATGACTTGCTAACACCTTGGACCGTTAATAGCTGTGCAGTTGTCATTTATCCCTCACAATCAGTTAGAGCCTATTAGATATGATCGCAGTACTCAAGGACTTTGGATTTGATAACGGTACGATAACAGTCATTTTTTAACCCGGAGTTCAGCAGGTAACTGATCTAGCCCTGGAAATGAGCTTTGAGTGCCTTTGCCTTGCACGCTAATCGTGGCTACCGCTGATGCCATTCTGGCAGATTCAAATATGTCATTACCGAGATCTAAATAATGAGCCAATGCTCCAACAAAAGCATCACCTGCTCCAGTTGAATCTACAACATCAACTTTGTTTGCTAAAAGGTGTCTGCCGACTCCGTTTGCTAAAACATAACAACCATTTTCACCAAGAGTAATTATCACAGACTTTGCTCCAGCAGTTATAAACTCCTGCGCCATACTTTCAACATCAGAAATTGAATCAATTTTCCGACCAGTCAGTAATTCTGCTTCTGATTCATTTGGACAAAAAATGTCGGTTAACTTGTATATCTCAGCTGGTAAAGAATTTCTGGCCGGGGCCGGATTTAGAATCGTAGAAACTCCGAGCTTTTTAGCAAGCCTTAGGGCCGCGAGTGATAGCTCAACTTCAATCTCTAGCTGGCAAATTAGATAGGAAGATTTCTCAATCTCTTTAGATGCATTGCTTATTTCTTCTGGGGTGAGTTTATCGTTAGCACCGCTAACAATTACAATTGAGTTTTCACCTTTTGGTGTAACAAAAATAGGTGCAACACCTGAGAAAAACTCTTTTGATTTATAAACAAAATCTGTTAAAACTCCATTTTTCTTGAAATTTTCTAAGGTTCCATTACCGAAAGTTTCATCTCCAACCTTAGAAACCATAATTACTTTGCTACCTAGTTTTGCCGCCATTATTGCCTGGTTAGCGCCTTTACCTCCATACCCCATACGAAACTCTGTGCCATGAAGAGTTTCGCCCATTTCCGGAAACCTAGGAACATAAGAAATTAAGTCAATCATGCAAGCACCAACTACAACAATCTGTGACATGACTATTTCAAAGGCTTAATAATGAACTCTTCGGTATAAACGTGATCTCTTAAGATCGTGAACTCATCGGCGTCAGCTCCTGCTGCCTTAGCCTCATCGGTAGCAAAATCTTCTTGCATCTGCTCTAGTGAGTCCCAATACAACTCAGCAGTTCCGTTGTAAGGCAATTCCCCTTTAATCTCTTGATACTCATCGATGGCAATATTGATTGTATAACCGCGTATATTTTTCCATTTAGCTGGCATTGGGGCGTGTTCATCCACCCAGCGCTTCTTAAATTCATCCCGAGTCATTCCAGGTTTTGATTTTAACAGTGCAATTAGCTTAACTCTCTTATTCATGCTTCCTTCTTTCTATATTCCAGAATTTAACCATCTTTTAGGATTTTCTACTAGTAGTTTATTCAACAAATCATCATCTGAAATTTCTCGTATTTTTCTTATAACTGTTTCTGCAACATACTTAAGCCCAGGGTTTCCCCCATAAGCTAAGTATCGAGAAGATCTGGCTAAGTCACCACCAATTAAAATATTATTTGGATATCTTAAAATGGCCTCGTAGATTTTAACAATTTCTGATTCACTCGATCGAATAAAAGAATCAAAGCCCAAGAAAAAACCTTTGGCTGTTAATTCGTCAAAAATCTCATAATTAATACTTCGATCAATATGCGCTAAGACAGCACTACTTGGATCAAACCCTAGATCAACGAGACGATTCGCAATCTCGCTTTGATCACAATCCCCATCCAAATGAATTTTAAGTGCAATACGATTATTTTGATAAACCATTCTCATGGTATTTAAGGTAAAGATTTCAAAATCACTATAATCTTTTCGAAGTCCTACTTTTAATACCCGGGCTCTAATTTTCGAGTAATTTGTAACATCGCCATACAGAAAAGAGTTTTCGTTATATGCCATGCCTAAATTTATTTCAGAGCTAATCTTCTCAACCCAAAAATCAAGTCCTTTGCTCATTATTTGCTCGCGTAAGTCCTTCGCATAATGCCCAGAATGATGAAAACCGGTGACCGGAAAAACCTTTAAATTTGTTCGCTCTATAAGTGTGGCAAGTCCTTCAATATTTCTGCCTAAAAAAAGCGGAGTTGCATCTACATAACCTTCGAAACCAGATTTGTATAAATCCTTAAACTCTTTGATGCTATTTTCAATTTTATCTAATTCATCACCTTTAAGAAGTTCAGAAACTTGAAAAGCATGTTCATGATAATTAATTCTCATCGGCTTGCCTCCGCTTGATTCGCTAATTTTTTTAACATTTCTTTATCAATTACGACATCAAAAACTTCAGAAATCACCTGGGTCCAGCCGTAGATAAAATAGCGCCAGCCATCAATGACAGTTAAATTACGTTTTATTTCCTGCAACTTACCCTGATGATAAAACTCTAAGCTACCTCGATAATTTAGCTCCCAAAGGAATGAATTTTTTGGAAAGAGCATTCCATCTGGCCATGGTGATCCCGGCAAATCTTTACCCATACCGGTGGCATTGATTATCAATGATTGTTGATCGAATTGAGCTATTTTTTTAATAATATCCTCAGAATACATCGATATTTCTACTGTTGCAGCTCTAGAACTTACGACTTTTAAAAGGTGCTTTAATCGATTCATATCTCTACCAATTACGTGAATTTTTACTGGTGGTTTAGTAAGTCCAGATAAATACCAGGCAATTGCTGTAGCTGCCCCACCATCACCAATTAATACAACTTCATTTTGAGAGTCAAAAAAATCGCTAGGTAAAAAATCTCTTATAGCTAATCCGGCTGAAATTGGATCTTTAGCGAATCCGCTTACAGTTTGATTCTTTATTTTAACGCACGATACTTCTCCACAAATGTTTGCAAAATCGTCAAATTCCGAAAAGAGTGAATTAGCATGTTCATATAAAGCTAATTTATGAGTTGTTACCAATGCGCCCCGGCAATTTGGGTCATTCACCATTTGATTGATAGCACCCAGATAATCGGCTTGACTTGCATTCAAAGGTATATCAATTCCAGTGATGACTGCATCCAGACCTAAAGTTTTACTCCAACTTGGAAAAATTTTCATAATGGATGAGCTGCCCGTGCTCACCCCAATAAAGCGCATATTTTTTTGGCTCATACTAAAATTTGATTTCTTAAAGGCTTTCCAGCCAGTACTGCTAAAACATTCTCAACCGCCATTGAACCCATTAAATCGATAGCATCATTAGTCTGACCACCAATATGGGGAGTGAATAACGTTTTATCAATTAGGTCATTATCAAGAAGCGGCGATGCACTACCTGTTACCTCGCTAGAAATACTATCCGCGGCAAAGAAACCGATCTTTCCAGAACGCAATCCGTCAACAAGAGCGCTTTCATCGACTAAATTCGCTCTGGCGGTGTTAATTATTATTTGACCTTTCGGAGCATCATTTATCCATTTATTGGTAATTATTTGTTCATCGCCCGGTGAATGGAGTGTCACTAATTCAGCAGTTTTATTGATGACACTTAGATCAACGATTGCTGGATCTGAAACATACGGGTCATTAACTAAAACTTTTGCCCCAAGCAAACTCAGTTTGTTGGCAACTAGCCTGCCAATTTTGCCATAACCCACTACCCCGATCACCATCCCATTTATTTCTTTGCCGCGAATAGCTTTCCAATTATTTGATCTAACATTTGCATTAGATTCGGATAAATTCCGAATTGCTGAAAACATCAGTGACAAAGCCAACTCAGCCACCGAATTGCTGTTTGCACCAGGAGTATTTGCGACTAACACTCCATGTTTTTTTGCTGCTCCTAAATCGACTGAATCAACGCCAACGCCATAGCGAGAAATAATCCTTAAATTTGGTGCCAAATCCAGCATTTCAGTGGTTATTGGTGCAACCCCTGCGATCCATGCCACTGCCTCTTTTAAATCACTAGAAATTTCCGATATTTCATGAGTTGTAGAAATTTTTCTGGTCTCACAACCCGAGTCTTTTAAAATTTTATCTAAATCTAATTTACCTGTTGAAAATGATCGACTTGAAATTATCACTAATGGTTTTGCCATTAATTTTCAATCTTTCTCTTACTAAACCAATCTTCAAGTTTGTAATAGCCATCAAGAAAAATTTGATGCTGAGCCTGGTATTTTGGCCTTGCACTAGAAGGAGAATATTCAGTAGTAATTGTGGAAAGGTTTTTTACCATACTAAATTCACCTTTGCCCAGTGCGACTAAAGTCGTTACTGCAGCACCTAAACTATTGGCATCCTCAACAATTGATCGGGATCTAACTTTTACTCCCCAGATATCAGCAAAAATCTGAAGCCATAATGAACTTTCGGCTCCTCCGCCAATTACGTCAACTTGCTTAATTGGTACACCATTATCTGTGAAGGCTTGAATACAGGTTAATAAATTGAAGGCAACACCTTCAAGAACTGCTCGAACTAAGTAAGAGCGATCATGGTGTCTTCCTAATCCAATGAACGCTCCTGCTGCCGATGGATTCCAATATGGAGATCTTTCACCCAAGATATGGGGTAGAAAATAGAGACCATCGTCAGAAGATTTAACTTTCTCTGCTTCACTCAGTAATATTTTATATCTGTCTTTTTCCGACGCTGGCATTAAGTCTTCAATAATCCACTGCAAACTAGCACCACCTGCCTGCATTGTTGCGGTTGGTGAAAATTGCTTTGGCACAATGTGATTCCACGTCATTGAACGCATTTTTGAATCATGCAATGGTTTATCGGTAGATACCGCTACCCATGATGAAGATCCCATACATGCATAGGCGCCATCACTAGGTTGAATAATTCCGGCACCAACAGCTGCCATTGGACCGTCGCCGCCACCAGCAACTACTGGAGTACCAACATTTAATCCAGTATGTGCGGCAGATTCTTTAGTTAGTCCGCCAATTATTGAAGTTGAGGCGACCACTTTTGGAAAGTATGAAAGTGGAATATTTGCAACTTTTAGTATCTCTTCATCCCAAGTTAAATTCATTTGATCAAAGCAGTTAGTAGAGGACGCATCTGAGGGTTCGGTGACAAATACACCCGTAAGTTTTTGATTTATGAAGTCTTTCGCTATGCAAATATGCTTAGTTTTTGCCCAAATATCTGGTTGATTATCTCTAACCCACATAACCTTGGAAATCGAGTACGTTGGATTTAATCTATGTCCTAAGCGCTTATAGGCCTTTTCTAGACCAATTTTTTCAGTCAAGAAATCACTTTGTTTTTGAGAACGATAGTCCGCCCAGATAATGGCATCTCTGGTCGGATTAAAGTCATCGTCAAGGAAAATTGCACCCATCATTTGTCCAGAGATACCTACACCGGAGATTTGATCGGCTGAAACATTGGCCATCTGCAGCAGTTTTTTTGAAGCTGCCCCTACCGCGTTCCACCAATCCATCGGGTTTTGTTCTGCAATTCCCCTGCTTGCAAAGTGTGCAGGATATGCAACTGTGCAGTGCTGCAACATTCTCCCATCATCACTGTGTAGTGATGCTTTATTCCCGGTTGTGCCAAGGTCATGGGCAATAATCATTAGGCGTTAAATTCTCGTAATTCAAAGCTATTATTTTTATTGAAGGCACGAAGGCCCATTCCATTCTTTAAAACCCATTGATAATCATGTCCGGCTGAACCCGGATACACAGCCAGAAATTTATACTCACTATCCCCTGTATTAATTGAACGATGCGCCCAGCCTGGAGGGATATAGCCAATTTTTCCGGGAGTTATATCAATCCAACTAGTTTGTTTACCGTCAAACAAAATTATTCCACCTGTGCCAGCAAGGCCATAATAAATCTCTCCTTGAGGATCAGGATGTTGATGTCCTTTAGTCATATATAGCTCATCATCGCAACAACCCGGAAAAATTGTGGTAATTGATTGTGGTAATTCTCGCGGAATTTCTGGAACTATTGAAGAAATTACCTGATAAACAATCGGATTATTATTATTAACATCTTGCTGCCACGCTTCTTTATTTTTAAAACATCCCTCTAAATCAGATAGGCGACGAGTTAACGTTGGGCCGCTAGGCAATAGAGAGCCTTTAGAAACATCTAATGAAATAAGTGATGGAGAAATTGGTGGATTTGCATATTCGCTCATGAATGAATTCTATCTGTAAATAAAAAGTTCGGTGGTACCCAAATGGATACCACCGAACCAGTACTACTTAATCAGTAACTAATTACTGATATAGGACGGCCGCAATATTTGGCTCATCCATGTTGTCCTTGGTGTAGTAGTAGAAGCCTGTGTCGATAAATGTTGCTGGAACAGTTCCGTTCCGAACAAATTCAACAAGTGCCTTTACTGTCTTATAACCAATTCCGATTGGATCTTGTGTAATCGCGCCAGCCATTAGACCAGTCTTGATTGCATCGATCTGTGCAGCTCCGGAGTCAAAGCCAATTACAGCAAGTTCGCCTGGCTTCTTCTTCAACTCTTGTAGTGCTTTTACAGCACCAATAGCTGAACCTTCGTTAGTTGCATAAATACCTTTTAGGTCTTTATTAGCAGCAAGTACTGCCTTAACAATGTCAGCAGACTTCTGGTGATCTCCATCGCCGTACTGAACTGGAAGAACAGTGATTCCTGGGTGTGCTTTCTTCATCTGGTTTACGAAACCGTTTGTACGTTGTACACCAGTTGCGTTAGTTTGGCTGTGGCAAATTACGAATACCTTGCCCTTATCGCCAATTAACTTAGCCATTTCATCTGCAGCAAGAGCAGCAGCAGCTTCACCATCAGTACGTGCAATTCCCATTGCTGGACCCTCTGCACCTAGATCTTTTTCATCTCCAGCAGCAGCGTCGAACATGTAAACAGGAATCTTTGCTTCTTTAGCCTTGGCTAATAATGGAAGCGGAGCTTTTGGATCTAATGATGCATATCCAATTGCATCAACCTTACGGTCGATTGCTGCTTGTAGCATTTCAAGTTGCTTATCAACTTGTGATTCACTCTCTGGACCTTCGAAAGTAATCTTTACGCCTTCTTCAGCAGCAGCATTTTCTGCGCCTTTTTGTACTGCTTGCCAGAATTGATGCTGGAAGCCCTTAGATACCATTGCGATGTTTAGTTCCTTACCAGCACTGTCACCAGATGATGAACATCCAGCAAGTGCAAGCACAGAAGCTACGGCAACGGCAGCAACTTTTAGCTTTGTTGATTTCATTTATTCTCCTCTTAAGAGCAGCGGGATCGCTGTAGAGGTAAAGTAGTCGAGATAAGCAGCGAAAAGTGAGTTTTAAGTCACCTGTTATAAGAATGTTATAAAGTGGTTATTTTCGCGCACGCCAAACAACGCCATTTGGATATTCAAACTCAACTAAAGATTTAGGGTTAATTTCAGCTCCAGCGCCAGGTTTTAGTGGGGCCATGTAAGAGGCATTCTTTATTTCCGTAGGAATTACAAAGTGCTCATGTAAGTGGTCAACAAACTCTACAACTCGCTTGTCATGATGACCGGTAACAGCAACTGAATCAAACATTGCAAGATGAGCAACCATTTCACATAAGCCAACACCACCTGCATGTGGACAGACTGGAACGCCAAACTTGGCTGCCATCACAATAATTGCCACATTCTCATTCACGCCTGCTGTTCTTGTGGCATCTAACTGCAGAAATGACATGGATCCGGCTTGCAGCATTTGCTTGAACATAATTCGGTTATGAACATGTTCACCTGTTGCAACTTTTGTAGGTGCAATTGCTTTAGCGATAGTGGCATGCCCCAAAATGTCATCTGGTGAAGTTGGCTCCTCAACCCAGAAGAGGTTTACATGGCTAATCGCCTTTATCCAAGTGATCGCCTCATTTACATCCCATACCTGATTTGCATCACATGCCATGCGAATATCATTACCAATAGTTTTACGAACTAGCTCTAATCTGTGAATGTCGTTTTCAAGTGATCTTCCAACCTTCATTTTAATCAATGTAAAGCCCTCTGCTACCGCTTCATTTGCCAAACGAATCATTGTTTCATCGCTATAGCCGAGCCAGCCTGGAGTTGTTGTGTAAGCAGGCAAACCTTTTTCCAATAAAATCTTTTCATTTACAGCTCTTGAACCTTGAGCACTTTGTAAAATTGAAAGTGCCTCTGCAGGAGTTAGCGCATCTGAAATATGACGAAAATCTATTAACTCAACTAATGCTTCTGGGGACATATCTGAAAGCTGCTTCCACAATGGTTTACCATTAATTTTGCAAATTAAATCCCACAGTGCATTTAACACACCACCTGCTGCCATATGTGGGATACCTTTTTCCGGGCCAAGCCAGCGAATTTGTGAATCTCTAACTAAATCTTTACCAATCTGACCTACTCGTTTTTCTAAAGTTGAAAGTTCTTCCCCAACCACTGTTTCAGCTAATTGTGCAATTGAATTACATTGCAAATCATTTCCTCGTCCAATAGTGAAAACTAAACTGTGCCCAGAAAGTTTCGGATCATCTGTCTCCAAAATTAGATAAGCAGCCGAGTAATCTGGATCAGGATTCATTGCATCAGAGCCGTGCTTCTCAGTTGAGGTTGGGAATCTGATATCTAAAGTCTTGAATCCAATTATTTTTGCCATTACTGACCCTTCTAATTAATGTCTAAAGCCTATATGATTTTGAAAATATTTAAGGAGTGAAATGGCGAAAGCAGTATTAATTGATCTTTATGATTTTTCACATAATGAGATAGAGATCAATTTAGAAAATCCGCTAATGCCAATCGCAACTCCATTATTAGCAGTTCTGGCTGAACAAGTATATGATAATAATTTTGTAGTAATCTCAAAAGGAGTTTTGGGTGGCAAAAATGGCGTGGGGCTTTCAGATGCAATTATCTCTGCTATCTCTCCGCAATCTGGTGGCTTGATTGAGTCAAAAATTCAAGGCCGGCTTGCGAACGCACTAGATTCACTTGGTATAGACGCAATTGCGTTAACTAATAAAGCAAAGTCATTAACCGGGATTGAGCTAACAGACCGGGGATTTTTAGAATTTAATTTTCCAAAGGCTAAAAAGCTAAAAGGATATTCGGTATGGAAAACTATAAATAAAATTGAAAATGAGAACACCTTAACCTCGTTAGCAATAAGTGAGTTTGGTGAAAAACAATCACTTGGTGCTTCCGTTGTTAGCGACTATGGTTTTGCAACATCCCAGGGTGGCGTTGGTGCGGTATTTGGCCGTATGAATATTAAGTACCTAACTATTGCAGGTGTAGCGCAACGCTCGGTAAATCCTGGGGTTAAAAAAGTAACAGACAAATACATCGCAGGGCTTGAGAGTAATCCGCTCACTAAATCAGAGCATGATGCGCCAGGTTTTGGAATTTGGGCAAGCAAATCATTAGTTGGATACATGGCTGGAAAGAACTTCGGTAGAGATTTACCTAAAGTAGTAGATGCTTTTGAACCAAAATCTTTTTTGCCATATTTAAAAGATAATGGAGCAAGCAGCTGTCCGGGTTGTCCTCAGCAATGCCTTAAGTCTTACCTTGTAAATGATGGCCCAATTGATGGAGGCCGTCAGCATCAATTGAGCATCACAGCGCTGCTTTCTCAATATGGCGAGGGTGATGTAGAGAAATTAATTGAATTTAACTCTTACTGCCATGAGATGGGAGTTGAGCATATTTATATGGTATCTCTTCTAATCCAAGAGAAAATTAAATCTAAAAAATCTATCGCCAAAATGGTTAATAAAGTTGCCACTAAGAAACTAAAAAGTGGGTTTTATCAGATAAAAGGAATGGCAATTCCGCCATGGGATGGACGAGGTAATCAAGGTTTGTTCTTAGCCATGGCGCTTAATCCATCTGGTCCAAGATATGACGTAATTGAACACGATATTGATTTTGATCCGGATTGGGTATGGAGTAGACACGTGGAGTTTGGAATGGAATACGGAATACCCAAAGGTGGTCTTTCGTTAGGAACTTTAGATAAGCGGCGCGAGAAAAGCATTATTGATCTATGGTTACTTTGGTCAGCACTAGATGCACTGGGAATTTGCATCTACGCAGCGCCACCAACTCGGGAATTAACGAGTGCAGATATTTTGGCACTAGTTAAAGCGGTATCTGGTAGAGATATAGATATGGATAAATTGTTCGCATTAGGTGCGGCCAGATTATTAATTCAACGAGATTTGAATCACCGACTGGGCGTTAACCCTAAAGCAGATGATTTGCCAGATGTATTTTTTGATCAACCCATCAAATCTCCTGGCGCAAAACTAAATGGCGCAGTTATAAATCGAGTTGAATTTACTGAAATGAAATCAGCAGTGATGAAGAGGTTGCAATGGAGTGAATCTGGCGGAGTTGATAAGGAAAGCAAAATGTGGCAAGAATGCGAGCAATTAATATCGGCTGTAAGGAGTAGAATCCTCTAATTATGCGAATTGATTCACATCACCACATTTGGAACCTTAATGTTCGACCACAAACCTGGATGAAAGGTGATGAGGTAAAACCTATCTCGCGCACAATCTTGATGGATGAGCTTGAACCCGAGTTAGAAAAATCAAATATTGATTACACCGTAATTGTTCAAACTGTTGAAAATCCAGCTGAAACTCCAGAATTCTTAGATCTATCCCTTTCACACCCTAAGATTTGCGCAGTAGTCGGTTGGTTAGACCTTGAAAGTAATGATGTAATTCCACAATTAGAAAAATACTTAGCCCACCCTGGTGGAAAAAATTTGGTTTCAATTCGAGATATGGCGCAAGATAAAGCAGATCCAAATTGGTTGATGCGTGATGATGTTTTAAAAAATATCCACCGAATTGCAGATGCCGGATTAACTTTTGATATTTTAACTCGTCCACCACAACTTGCTGCAGCAGTAGAGATGGTGAAGCGATCACCAAAAAATACTTTTGTTCTAGACCATATTTCTAAACCATATATTGGCAAGGGTGAAATGCAACCTTGGGCTGATCAAATAAGTGAGATGGCATCATATGAAAATGTCTCAGTTAAGGTCTCTGGCTTATTCACAGAGGCAAACTGGGATAATTGGAGTAAGAAGAGTTTTCAGCCTTACTTGGATCATATTCTCAATACTTTCACCCCGTCTCGAATGATGTTTGGCTCTGACTGGCCAGTTTGCCTGCTGGCAGCCACCTATTCGCAAACTATTGATTTAATGCAAGACTTCACCAAAGAGTTTAGTAAGGCAGAACAAGAATCTTTTTGGTCCGGTACGGTAAAACGTAGTTATAGATTGAAGGTTTAATACTTTGAAGCGACAGTTTCCTAGGTGGAAAAATATCAAACCACTACTTGGCTGGTCATTGCCAAAAGATCTATTTGCCGATCGGAAGTTAAAGAAGGTTGTAAACCTTCCTGAAATGCGGCTACTTTCAAAGAAAAGAGTTCCGAAAGCTGTTTTTGATTATGTTGATGGTGGCGCCAATGATGAGTTTGCCTACGCCAGAAGCCAAGAGATCTACTCTCGAGTTGAGTTTAAGGCAAGAGTATTGCGCGATGTTTCAAAGATTGATTTAACAGCAGATATTGTGGGTCAGAAAAGTGCCCTACCAATAATTTTTGCGCCAACCGGATATACCAGAATGATGCATTATCAAGGTGAGGTAATGGTTGCAAAAGTATGCGAAGAGAATAACTTGGTATACAACCTCTCAACTATGGGTACCACCTCATCTAAAGAAATTGGTGATCAGGTTCCAAATGTACGTAGATGGTTTCAGCTCTATTTATGGCGAGATAGAAGTCAGAGTTTAAAGTTTATTGAAGAAGCACAAGCAGCTGGCTTTGAGGGTTTAATGCTTACCGTTGATACTGCTGTTGGTGGAATTAAGTGGCGGGATATGCGTAATGGTTTAACAGTCCCACCAAAGATTGGCTTAAAAACATTTTTAGATATGGCGCTAAAGCCAAAGTGGTGGGCTAATTTACTAACAACTGCACCGTTAGAGTTTGCCACGTTTAGAAACTTTAATAAGCCATTATCTGAAATTGCCGCAAAGGTATTTGATCCGGCAGTCACCTTTGAAGATGTTAAGTGGCTACGCTCTGTTTGGAAAGGCAAGCTAATTATTAAAGGAATCCAAACTGTTTCAGATGCAGTTGAACTTAAAAATATTGGTGTGGATGCCATAGTTCTTTCAAATCATGGTGGGCGTCAATTAGATAGATCGGTTGTTCCATTGGAATTATTGCCGCAAGTTAGATCGGCAATTGGTCCTAAGGGAAATGGACCACAAATATTTATTGATGGCGCAATAATGAGCGGAGCCGACGTTTTAG
>Ga0214917_10002666_pt1 | contig 21422 bp, 15 predicted proteins | sample LL_1208_BB_MetaG_FD_177983 | JGI IMG/M metagenome (GOLD analysis project Ga0214917, IMG submission 177983) | Freshwater microbial communities from Lake Lanier, Atlanta, Georgia, United States - LL_1208_BB | ecosystem: Environmental > Aquatic > Freshwater > Lake | place: USA: Georgia | collected...
GCTGGGCGACGGATCCACCGCGGCGGCCGGTGTGGCTCGTGGCCTTCGATCAGGAGGAATGGGGGATGGTGGGCAGTGCGGCCCTGGCGCAGGACCTCCGCGCAGCCAAGCAGCCGCTGAAGCTGATGGTGAGCCTGGAGATGCTGGCCTTCACCAGTGAGCGGCAGAGGTACCCGGTGCCCGGGATGGAGAGGGTGTACGGCAACCGCGGCGATTTCATCGCCCTGGTGGCCAACGCCGGCGCCGGCCTGCTGTTGCCAGGGCTGGCCCGCGCGATGGGGCGGCACGTGCCCACCAAGGTGTTGCCGGTGCCGCTTGGAGGGCGGCTGATCCCGGATGTGCGCCTCAGCGACCACAGCCCGTTCTGGGATGCCGGCTACAACGCGCTGATGGTGACGGACACCTCGTTTATGCGGAATCCGCATTACCACCAGATGAGCGACACGGTGGAGACACTGGATCTGGGCTTCTTTGCAGCGGTGGTGGAGGGGCTGGATGCAGCCCTCAGCGGGCTGTGAGCTCAAGGTTGATGCTCTGCCACCAGCACCAATTCCCAGGCGACGCCGTCGAGCAGGAATACCTGCTGGACCATTGGCTTCTATGCATCTGATGCATAGAACGAGCCCTTTACCAAATACGGTGCGCGGGCCCTGTAGAAGGGGCTCCTCATAACGCAAACTGGACTAAGGAAACAGCCCTTGATTCCACCAACGGCCAGGCGTCACGGCTGGCGGCAAAGCGATGACTGCCAGACTGGAAGACCTCAAACCTGACGGCCTGGTCCAGGGCCTGGTCGGCCGGGAATCGGTGCGGATCGTGAGCGCTGAGATGCTTGGCGACATGGCCTGCAAGGTGGTGTTCCGCGGCCAGGACGGTGTGCTGGGTGAGCAGCTGGTGTTCCGCAGCAACGAGGCCGATCTGGAGCTGGTGGGCGGCGGCCGTAAATGGAGTTTTGCGGGTAGCGGCGATCTGTTCCGGCTGGTGAGCGAAGCGTCTCGGATTGAGCTGGCCTACCTGTTCGACCCCTACGTGGCGGTGAGCAGCAGCACGATCGACCCGCTGCCCCACCAGATCAGCGCGGTTTACGAGCACATGCTCCCCAGGCAGCCGATGCGCTTCCTGCTGGCCGACGACCCCGGCGCCGGCAAAACGATCATGGCCGGGCTGCTGATCAAGGAGCTGCTGATCCGCGGCGAGTTGGAGCGCTGCCTGATCGTGGCACCGGGTTCGCTCACCGAGCAGTGGCAGGACGAGCTCAAGGAGAAGTTCGAACTGAGTTTTGAGCTGCTCACCCGAGACCTGATCAACGCATCAGGTCTCGGCAACCCGTTTGACCAACGGCCACTGCTGATCGCCCGGATGGACATGCTCTCCCGCGATGAAGAGCTGCAGAGCCGGCTGGAGCAAGCGCCGGAGTGGGACCTGGTGGTGTGCGATGAATCGCACCGCATGAGCGCCCACTACTTCGGCAGCGAAGTGAAGCGCACCAAGCGCTACGACATGGGCAAGCGGGTGGGCAACCATGCCCGCAACTTGCTGTTGATGACAGCCACTCCGCACAACGGCAAGGAAGAAGACTTCCAGCTGTTCATGGCCCTGCTCGACGAAGACCGCTTTGCCGGCCATCAGCGCGATGCCGTGCACCGCAGCGATCCCACTGACCTGATGCGCCGGCTGGTGAAGGAAGACCTCTACACCTTCCAAGGCACCAAGCTGTTCCCAGAGCGCAAGAGCTACACCGCCGAATACGAGCTCTCGGATGCCGAGAAGGTGCTGTATGAGCAGGTGACGGACTACGTGCGCGAGGAGATGAACCGCGCCGACCGCAACGCCAACCAGCAGGGTGGCGGCAAGAAACGGGTCAACGTGGGTTTTGCGTTGATGACACTGCAACGGCGACTGGCCAGCAGCCCGTTTGCGATTCACCGCTCGATCGAACGGCGGCGCGAGCGGCTGGAAAACCGCCTCAAGGAGGAGCGGATCCTGCTGGAGGGCCGGGGCGCCGAAGCCCGGCTGGCGCTCGATGCAAAGTTCCAGCCGGGCGGGCTGAACGACGACGAGATCGATGATCTCTATGAGGAAGATACCGCCGGTGAGATCGAGGGCACCGAGGAAGCATTCACCGACAACGCCACCTCAGCCCAGACACTGGCGGAGCTGGAGTATGAGATCCAGACCCTCAAGGAACTGGAGCAGCTCAGCAAGAAGGTGGTGGATCAGCGCACCGATGCCAAGTGGCGAGAGCTCGACCGGATCCTCGATGACCCGCTGATGAAGCAGCCCAACGGCGCGCGGCGCAAGTTGGTGCTGTTCACCGAGTTCAAAGACACGCTGATGGATCTGGCCGGCAAGAGCCGCGACCGGCTGGGCAGGCCGGAGGCGGTGGTGGAGATCCATGGCGGTGTGGCCCGCGACCGGCGCCGCCAGATCGTGCATGCCTTCATGAACGACCCGGAGGTTGTCGTCTTGCTCGCTAACGACGCCGCCGGGGAAGGCGTGAACCTCCAGCGAGCGCACCTGATGGTCAACTACGACCTGCCTTGGAACCCCAATCGACTGGAGCAACGGTTCGGGCGCATCCACCGGATTGGCCAGAAGGAGGTGTGCCATCTGTGGAACCTCCTGGCCAAGGACACCCGCGAGGGTGAGGTGTACATCCAATTGCTCAAGAAACTGGAAGCAGCCCGCGAGGCTCTGGGCGACAAGGTGTTCGACGTGCTCGGCCAGCTTTTCTCCGGCCGCTCGCTGCGGGAACTGCTGATGGATGCGGTCAGGTACAACGAGCGCCCCGATGTGAAGGCCCAGCTGGAGCTGGAAATCGATGGGGCGGTGGATCAACACCACTTGGAAGACCTGCTAGCCCAGCGCGCCTTGGTGCGGCAGGGCCTCGATGCCGCCACGGTGGAACAACTGCGCCAGCAAATGGAGCGCGCCATGGCCCGGCGCATCCACCCGCACTACGTGCACGACTTCTTCATTGAGGCGTTTCGGCGCTTGGGCGGCAAGGTGAACCTGCGGGAGAAGGGCCGCTACGAAATCACCTACGTGCCGCCATTGTTGCTCGATCGCAACCAACAGATCGGCATTGGCCTGCCAATTCAGCCGCGCTACGAGCGCATCTGCTTTGAGAAGGAGCACGTGGCCGAGAGCCCCCGGGCGGAGCTGGTGAGCCCAGGCCATCCGTTGCTGGAGGCCTGCATCTCGCTGGTGATGGAACGCGACGGCGCGGTGTTGGGCCAGGGGGCGGTACTGGTGGATGAGCGTGATCTGGGCACAGAACCACGGCTGCTGTTCTCCCTGCAACACGGCTTGCAAGACGGGCGCAAGGACCGCGCAGGCCAGCAGCAGCTGATCTCCAACCGGCTGCAGTTCCTGGAAATCAGCCGCTCGGGCGAGGTGAACCCGGCAGGCTCAGCCCCCTACCTCGACTACCGGCCCCTGAAGGACACAGAACAGCCGCTGGTGGCACCACTGCTCAGCGAAGGGTGGTTGGCACAGGACTGGGATGCGGTGGTGTTGCAGCACGCCATGACCACCCTGGTTCCCCAACACCTTGCAGAGGTGAAAACCGAGCGTTTGGAGCGCATCGCCAAGGCCGAGCGAGAGATCAAGGCGCGGATGCAGCGGGAAATCAACCACTGGAGCCGCCGATATGAAGAGCTAAAGCTTCAAGAACAGGCGGGCAGGCAGGTGAGGCTACCGGCTCAGGTGGCCAAAGAACGCGCCGAAGTGCTGGTAAGGCGGTTGGAGAAACGCCTTTCCCAGCTACAGGCGGAAGCCCAGATCACCGCCAAGGTGCCGGTGCTCAAGGGTGGAGCCCTGGTGATCCCAGCTGGCCTGCTGTTAGCACTCCAGGGGCAGGCTGATCCCCAAGGCGTGGATGCAGCGGCGCGAAAGCGGGTGGAACTGCTAGCAATGAATGCTGTCTTTGAAGCGGAGAAGGGCCTCGGCCGGATGCCCAAAGACGTGAGCGCCCAGCGCGGCCTCGGCTACGACATCGAATCGATCGATGCCGAGGGCAACCTGTTCTTCATTGAGGTGAAGGGCCGAGCCGATGGTGCCGACTCGGTGACCCTCACGATCAATGAGGTGAATGTGGGCCGCAATTCACCCCATCGCTTCCGCCTGGCATTGGTGGCTGTGGATGGGGATCAGGTTTCTCCGCCAGTTTATGTAAGCGGTGTCGACTGGGGACTGCCGGGCTTTGGTGATACCCAAATCACCAAGAACCTGCAGCAATTGCTAGCAGTGGGGAGAGATGCACACTGATGAAACCAACAAAAGAACAAAAAGCCGTCATCGAACACGATCAGGGTCGGGCAGTGGTATTCGCTGTCGCCGGATCAGGGAAGACGACCACTGTAGTGAAGCGGATTAATCGTCTAGTTGGCGAATGTGGGCATAATCCCAAGAGAATCTTGGCAACTACCTTTAGCCGCTTTGCCCGAAACCAACTGGAACGCAAACTTGCAGACGAAGACTTTTGCAAGGGGGTTGAAGTTGCCACGCTACACGCTGTCGCAACTCGCATCGTCAACTTCAAGACCGATCAACTCGAGGCGCCACGACGGATTAAAGCCGACGACAACGAGCTTTCGGGGTGTTTTTATAGAGCAAAAGACAGGATTCGAGACGGTGATGCGATCAATCCAAAGAACCACGAGATCAACAAGCAGCTCATAGAAGATCTTGGCTATAGCGACTTCGCAAACTACCTGATGCAGCTGAAGGGGGATATGCTGTGCACAGAATGGATGTACAATTCACTTCCAGAGGGTGCGAGGGCATATTTTGACATCGAGACCTTTCAGCGGAATCAGTGGCTAGAAGTTCTAATTGATACCTACGAGCATGAGAGGCGAAACTCCAAGGCACATGGCTTTGACGACATTATGGTGAGCGCGACTGTGAGCCTAGGCTCGAACGTCGCCTTGCGCGAGCAGCTCTCATCTCGATATGAGTTTATCGTTGTAGACGAGTATCAAGATGTCAACAAAGCGCAGGATATGATGCTTCAGTTCTTAGACGACAGGTCTCAGAATATGATGGTCATTGGCGATGATGATCAGACCATTTACGAATGGAGAGGAGCCAGGCCGGACTTCATTCGTTCCAAGCTAAGCGATAATAGTTGGACCGACTATCGTCTTAGCAGGAACTTTAGATCATCGCCGGGCCCGGTGATTCTAGCAGCTCAGGTAATTCAACTAAACCAGAATCGGGCCAAGAAAAAGATGATGCCCATGATGCCATTCACCGGCAAATTGGACATCCGGCGCTTTCATACGATCCGGGATCAAGCAAACGAGATTGCTCAGATTGCCCAATCTGTTCACTCAGAAACAGGTAGCTATGACAATGTAGTGGTTCTCATACGGCAATATGCCGAAACCCCCTGCATTGAACAAGTTTTAATCGCGAAGGGAATTCCTTACGAAATACCAGATAGCAAACCATTCTATTTTAGAAGAGAAACTGGATATATTCTTGATTATCTTACACTCCTAAGACTTGAGCATCAGCGCACGCATGGAGATGGCCTCGATGCCAAGGATCGGGACTCCTACGAGAAGGCATTACGGAAGATTTATACCCGCCCGAAGACATACATGAAGCGTACCGCTCTGGAGCACATCATTGAGAAGGCTCATTCCTCAGATTCAACAATGCCGATTAGCGAACTACTTGATGATTACAATCAGCAACGAGAGGCAGAGTGCGGTCGTCGTAGCGAAGGCGTTGACGATCTCATCTCCTTTTTTGCAACTTACTGCAACAAGAGTCCAGATGAGTATTCGGCAGCCAGGGCAATCTCTGATTTAGACGCAAAGACAGGGCTTCGGCAGTGGATCATTGAATCCTCTGTTCACCCACGCATAGGGCAGGTAAAGTCGCAAATATTCGATGCCCTGATTGACTATGCCGAGGATGATGCTCTAGCCACGTTTCTAGGCCAAATAGAAAGAATCAAGGCATTTAATGCCACCGAGATACGGGGCAAAAGCGAATCGAGATTAAAGATATTGACGGTGTTTAAATCCAAGGGCCTTGAGTTTCCAGTTGTCATCGTGCCGAATATGAACAGTTCACAGACCGCTATTCCCTCGGCGTCTGGCGAAACAACCAGCGCAAGGGAAATGCGCTCTGCCGAAGAAGAAGAAAGGCGAATTTTTTATGTAGCAATGACGCGGGCTATCCATGACCTACACATATTTTATACCTCGAATGAGCCATCACCCTACTTGACAGAAGCGAGCTACGAGCTCGTAGAGAGATATGTCGCCGAGTGCCGTGCCGTGTTCAAGGGAGATCTATCAGGCCTGCCAAGCCAGACAGGGCAGTATTACCTCGAGAATCTCTTGACATATATGCATCGCTACCAGGTTGGTAATGCCTGTGCGCGCTCGTGGTCGCGATACCTATCAACAAATCAGCAGAGGCTTATCTACGAGCAAGTCTCACAGGCAATTGCCGCGCATCTTGCATCCAACCCACTGCAAGGTGAGCAAGAACAGAGCCAGGCATCAATTCGGCTGCGGCTTTGGGATGATATCAACACCAATGCAAATCGCTTCCGAGAGGCGAGGGGTGACAGACCAGATGACCCCAGTACGAGAGAGAGATTTGGACCAGAGACCAGAGGAGATGTAGGAGTATTTGACGACATTCTTGAAGACGACCAAACCGAGTTCGAATGATGACCACCCACCCCGTCAAACGCCGCAAGAAGCTGATCGAGGTCGCCATCCCTTTGGAGGCGATCAATGCGGCATCGGCACGGGAGAAGAGCATCCGCCATGGGCACCCCAGCACGTTGCACCTGTGGTGGGCACGGCGGCCGCTGGCGGCAGCAAGAGCGGTGATCTTCTGCCAGATGGTGGATGACCCCTCAGCGGTGCCAGAGGAGTTCTCCACCGAAGAAGCCCAGGAGAACGAACGGCTGCGGTTGTTTGCCCTGATTAGTGAGCTGGTCACCTGGGAAAACACCACCAATGAGCAAGTGCTGAACCGGGCACGGGAGGAAATCCGCCGAAGCTGGCGCCGCTGCTGTGCGGACAACGCCGATCACCCTGATGCAGCTGAACTCTTCAACCCGGAGAAGCTGCCGGGCTTCCACGATCCCTTCGCGGGGGGTGGAGCCTTGCCATTGGAGGCCCAGCGCTTGGGCCTGGAGGCCTACGCCAGTGACCTGAACCCTGTGGCGGTGCTGATCAACAAGGCCATGATCGAGATCCCGCCGAAGTTTGCGGGCATGCCGCCGGTGAATCCAGAAAGCCGAAGCAAGAAAGAGTTGATCGTGCGGCAGTGGAAGGGCGCCGAAGGACTGGCAGAAGACGTGCGCTACTACGGCCAGTGGATGCGCGATGAGGCCGAAAAGCGGATTGGCCACCTCTACCCGAAGATAGAGATCACCGCTGAGATGGCAAAGGAGCGGCCTGATTTGAATCCTTATGTTGGCTGTCAGCTCACTGTTATTGCCTGGCTTTGGGCTCGTACCGTAAAGAGCCCAAACCCGGCTTTTTCGCATATTGAAGTTCCCTTGGCTTCTACTTTCCTGCTGTCAACTAAAGCTGGCAAGGAAGCATATGTGGATCCCGAGGTTACGCCTGCGGGCTATCGGTTTATAGTGAAGCAGGGGGCGCCAAAGGATGTCGAAAATTGCAAGATAGGCACAAAGCAAGGCAGGGGAAGCTTTAGATGCCTGATGTCTGGATCGCCAATTGGTCTTGACTATGTCCGGTCCGAGGCTCAATCCTGTCGCCTTGGCAAGCGCTTGATGGCAATTATTGCTGAGGGCGATAGAGGAAGGGTCTACTTGTCGCCATCGCAAGAGCACGAGGCAATCGCCAAGTCAGCAGATCCACAATGGAGGCCAGACTTAAAAGTCACGAATCCTTGTCACGATGTTGATCGTCTTCCGATGTATGGAATGCCCGCCTGGGGTGATGCATTTACAAGTCGCCAGCTAACGGCATTGTCAACTTTCTCATCTTTGGTTGATGAGGCCCGTAGCCTTGCAAAGTTGCACGCCACCTCAGATGATTATCGTGGCAGCCCAGAAGCTCCTCAGCATAAAGAGATGGACACAATCTCTTATCCAGACGCGATTGGCGTCTACTTAAGCTTTGGGCCTAGCAGGGCGGCAGACGCTTGGAGCTCAATAACAACCTGGATGAATCAAAGAGAAACAATAAGAAGCACTTTTGCTAAGCAGGCAATTCAAATGACCTGGGATTATGCAGAGGTTAATCCGTTTTCTCGCTCATGCGGGAACTGGATGGGCAACTCAGTAGAATGGATAGAAAAGAGTTTGGTGCGGCTGCCGCTAACAGCTATTCCTGGCAAGGTAGAGCAGAAAGATGCTGGCAAGCAACGACTATCTGTCGACAAGGTCGTTTCAACCGACCCGCCATATTATGACAATATTGGATACGCTGACCTTTCAGACTTCTTCTATGTTTGGCTGCGCCGCTCTGCGCATTCTGTCTACCCTGAGTTGTTCGCGACGCTTTCAACTCCTAAGTCGGAAGAGCTTGTTGCAACGCCCTATCGGCATGGCGGCAAAAAAAATGCTGAGATTTTCTTTCTCGAAGGCATGACTCATGCGCTACGGAGCATTTCGTCTAATTCTCACTGCTCTTATCCAGTTACAATCTATTATGCATTTAAGCAGTCCGAGACGAAGTCAGGCTCGGGAACTGCCAGCACTGGCTGGGAAACATTCCTAGGCGCTGTTCTGCGCTCAGGTCTTGTTGTCAAGGGGACGTGGCCCGTAAGAACCGAGAGAGAAGGGAGAAGCATAGGGATAGGAACGAATGCTCTTGCCTCAAGCATTGTGCTGGTTTGCGAGAAGCGCCTAGGGACTGCAGACAACCTTTCGCGATCTGAGTTTCGTCGAATTTTGCGCTCTGAGCTCCCACGGGTCATCAAAGACCTAGAGAATGCAAACATTGCACCAGTTGATGTAGCGCAAGCGGCGATTGGACCGGGCATGTCGATATTCAGCAGTGCCAAGGCTGTGCTAAACCCAGACGATAGCCAAATGTCTGTACGGGAGGCGTTGGTCGAGATCAACACGGCCCTTGACGAATATCTCTCCCAAGACGAAGGAGAGTTGGATGCTGACAGCCGCTTCGCGCTTACCTTCTTCGAGAGCTTTGGCTACGCCGAGCGTGACTTTGGGGATGCCGAAGGCCTGGCTAAAGCCCGAAATGTCTCTGTAGAAGGCGTAGCCAAGGCCGGCATCTTTCGTTCAGTGGCTGGCAAGGCCTGGTTGCTACGCCGTGAGCAACTCAATGAAGACTGGGATCCCTCTCGTGATGACCGTCTCTGTGTCTGGGAAGCCACCCAGCATCTGATCAAGCGGCTGGAAGCTGGCGGGGAAGGTTTAGCCGCTGAGCTACTTGCCCAGCTCAAAAGGGTTGCAGGCCATGGTGACCTCGCTGCCAACTGCCGCGCTCTTGCCTACCGCCTGTACAACCACTGCGAGAAGACCAAGCAGGCAGAAGAAGCCCGCGCTTACAACGGCCTGGTCATCGCCTGGCCCGAACTGGAGCGCCTGGCTGCTTCCCAAGGAAATGAAACCACCGTTCAGGCCTCCCTGATCTGATCACGCCATGGCTCTCTCCAACCGCGACCGCATCGGCAAGGCTCTCGATCAGCTTCGTGATGCCCTGCTCCCCTACATCTCCCGCCATCTCTACGACGCCATTGGCACCGATTGGCAAGAGCGGCTGCCTCCCCAGGCCAACAACCTGCAAGACGTGTCTGTTCTGCTCAAGTTGTTCATGGAGCAGTGGCCCACCGTCTTCAAGCGGCTGCTAAGCAACTCCGATCGGGCTTATGTGAGCGAGCTTCTGGAGGCACGCAATAAATGGGCCCATGCACAGTCGATGGTGTCAGACGATGTGGATCGCTACTTAGATACAGCGATTCGTCTCTGCCGCAACATCAACGCATCGGAGCAGGCCGAGGCCATTCGGGAGTTGCGTGATGAGTTGCAGCAGCAGGTTTTCAACGATCGCGCTCGAAACCGCACCCGATACCAGGCCTCGATCGCCAATGAGATCAAGGCTGGCCTTAAGCCGTGGCGTGAGGTGATCACCCCCCATCCGGATGTGGTCAGCGGCAAATATCAACAGGCTGAATTTGCTGCAGATCTCGATCTGGTGCAGCGTGGCATCGGTAGCCCCGAATACACCGATCCCGAAGAGTTCTACCGCCGCACCTTTATTACGGAGGGCCTCAAGGATCTGTTGCGCATTGCTCTGCAGCGCTTTAACAGCCAGGGCGGTGAACCGGTGATTGAGCTCCAGACCAATTTCGGCGGTGGCAAAACCCACTCGATGTTGGCGCTCTACCACCTCTGCTCTGGGGCACCACTGACCACCCTCCCGGGGCTGGATGAGGTTTGCACCGAGCTAGGTATCAACAACGTTCCCAAGGCCTCAAGGGCCGTGATGGTAGGCACAGCCTTCAATCCATCCAAGGTCGATGTCAAACCTGATGGAACGGAGGTGCACACACTCTGGGGTGAGCTTGCTTGGCAACTCGGTGGCCCCGCCGGGTACGCGCAGATCGCTGAGAGCGACCAGCGCCAGGTGCCACCTGGGGCCCGCGCCCTGGCGGCCCTGTTCGAAACCCACGGCCCATGTCTGATCCTGCTGGATGAATGGGTGGCCTATGCCCGCAACCTCGTGTCCCAGGCTGATTTGCCTGCCGGCACCTTTGATTCCCAGTTGTCCTTTGCCCAGCAGCTCACAGAAGCCACCAGGCAGGTAGCCAATGCTCTGTTGCTGATCTCCGTACCTCAGAGCCGCAACGAGATCGGGGGGAGCGATGGCCAGATCGCCTGCGATGGTCTCAGAAATGTTGTCACCCGTTTGGCCTATCAGTGGCGCCCGGCCACCGGTAGCGAAAGCTTTGAAATCGTTCGCCGCCGGTTGTTCGAGCCGATCAACAGCCGCGAGGCCGGTGCCGATCGCGATGCCGTGGTGCGGGCCTTTGTGGAGCAGTACGCCACCAACCGATCCGACTTTCCATCCATTGCCAGGGAGCCGGGCTACCGCGATGTGCTCACCTCCGCTTACCCCATCCATCCAGAACTCTTCGACCGCCTGTACGAAGACTGGAGCACCCTCGATCGATTCCAGCGCACCCGTGGTGTGTTGCGCCTGCTCGCCCTCACCATCGAAGGCCTCTGGAACGGCAACAGCAAAGACCTGCTGATCATGCCCAGCTCAATGCCGATCGACGACAACGACGTCAAGAACGAGCTGGTGCGCTTCCTCGATAACCAATGGGAGCCGATCATTTCCCAGGACGTGGATGGAGGGCAATCCATCCCCACCCGGCTCGATGCCGAGAACCCCAACTTCGGCAGGGTGAGCGCCTGCAAGCGGGTGGCCCGCAGCCTCTACATGGGCACGGCGCCCGGTGCAACACGTGAACGCAAAGGCATCAACGACCAGAGCGTGAAGCTCGCCTGCGTGATGCCGGGCGAGCCCATCGCTGTATTCGACAACGCCCTCAGCCGACTAGCAGCACGTGGCAAATACATCCAGCAGGACGGCGATCGCTACTGGATCGACACCAGCCCCAACCTCAACCGCACCGCTGAGGACTACCGCGAGAGCTACCTGCGCCAGCCCGACGAGCTACTCGCCGAACTCAACGCGTTACTCGCCAAAGAGGCCAGCAAACGCGGCAGTTTTGCTGGCGTTCACGCCGCCCAGCTCGACACAAGCGGCATCCCCGACGACCCCGCCACCAGGCTGGTCTTGCTCGCTGCCCAGTACGCTCACAAGCGCGGCCAGGGCGAGGAGAGCCCAGCACTGCAATGGTCCAGTAGTTGTCTACAGGGCAAAGGCAACAGCCCCCGCCAATTCACCAACACGCTGGTGTTCCTGGCACCCGATGCCCAAAACCTTGAGAACCTCTTTCAGGCCCTGGCTGATCGGAGAGCCTGGCAGCGCGTGATCGACGAGAAGCTCCTGCTCAACCTCACGGTGAACCAGGAGAACCAGGCTGCCGCCAAGATCGGCGAAGCCACCAACGCAATTGCCCTGCGTATCCCCGAAACCTGGTGTCATCTGCTGGTGCCCTACCAGAGCGAACCCGGGCCCAATGGCGCCAGCTGGGATGAGAAGCGGCTCAGCGGCGGCAGAGGCTCTCTCGCCGAGAGGGCCAGTGAGAAATGCGTTCAGGAAGATCTGCTGGCCAATCAACTCGGGGCCCGTGTCATCCGCGACAAGCTCAATGCCTTCCTCTGGCGCGACCGCGATCACGTCCAGGTGCGCGAGCTGGTGGACTGGTGCCGCAAATATCTCTACCTGCCTCGCATCACTTCCGATCAGGTAATCCTCGATGCCCTTGTGAATCCCCAAGCGGCAATGAGTGGCGAGAGCACCTTCCATCTGGCTGATGCCATCGATGGGGCCACAGGTCGGTACAGCGGCCTACGGCCCCAACAGGCCTCCAGCAGTCAGCTCCCCACCCTCAACAGCTTGATTGTCAAAGATGAGGTGGCACTAACCCAGCTCCAGGCCGAACAGGTAGCCAGCCAGCAAGCCGTGGGCAACAGCGCAGTGGCTTCGGCTGTGGCAGCCCACGGTCCAAGCACCACCTCCGCAGGAGCGGCAGGGATCGCCATGGCGCCACCAGACGTTCAGACAGCGCCGGCACCTGGGGCATCGCCGGAGCTCGGCATCACCAGCGAGACGGCTCGACCGCCATTGCCCACGCGCTACGTGGCATCAGTAAATCTCGAGCCAACCCGGGCCAGCCTGCAGATGAGCGCCTTCGTTGAAGAGGTGATGTCCCATCTCCAAGCCCTGCCGGGCATTGAGATCGAGATGACGCTAGAAGTGCAGGTGAATGCTCCGGGTGGAATCGATGAACAAACGGCTCGCATCGTGCTGGAGAACTCGGCGGCGCTGAAGGTGGATAAACCTGGGCTGTATTAAGGATCGAGACCCTCATGAGCCTCACGCCACCGGAGTTTTTCGAGCCGATCCGACAAGCGTCTGAGCGCCGCTGGCAGCAGCTGGAGGCCGACCCAGAACTGGCCGGTCCGTGGCACCAGCTGTTCAAACAGGTCCAGAGCCCGCGTCATGTGCTCTCCGAGCTCCTGCAGAACGCAGATGATGCCGGTGCCACAGAGGCAAGCGCACAAATCGAGAATGGTCTATTTGTATTCAGCCACAATGGAGAAGATTTCAAGCCAGATCATTTCGCCTCGCTATGCAGGTTTGGCTACTCCAACAAGCGATCACTGCATACGATCGGCTTTCGCGGGATTGGTTTTAAAAGCACCTTCAGCCTTGGTCCTGTCGTCAAGATTCAGACGCCCTCACTCAGTGTTTCTTTTGAAAAAGAACGATTCACACTGCCATGCTGGCAAGATCAACAGGAAGAAGTCGACGGCCAGGCAACTCACATCGTGGTGAAGATTCAAGATGAGCTTCGAGAAGCCGAGCTCAATAAAAACCTGACCGAATGGCAGAAAAGCCCCGTCTCTCTGTTGTTTTTCAGGTCTATACGAAAGCTGAAAATCAACAGCCACGAGCTGTTTTGGGAGCATTCGGGCAGTGGGCCTGCTAGCAACAGCGACTGGTTTTCACTGAATCAGTCTTCAGCTGATCGCTATCTCTTGGTGCAGTCGGAGCTGGAAGACTTTCCAGATGAATGTGTTGATGAGATTAGACAGGAAAGAATACTTGCTGCTGATACAGATTTCTCCCTGCCTCCATCACGGGTTGAATTGGTGCTTGGGGCAGGTGCTGGCATTTATGTGGTTCTGCCAACGACAGTTAAGCCACCTCTCCCATTTGCATGCAATGGGCCATTCATGCAAGATCCGGCACGCGTCAAAATCAAAGATCCGGAAACATCACCAACGAATCGCTGGCTGCTTAAGCGCATTGGGAAATTAGCAGCCACCACAATGTCTCAGTGGCTTAGCAATCAAGAGCTTGAGTTAAAGCAACGAGCCGAGGCTTACCGCCTCATGCCAAAGGGAATATCAAGTAGGCAAGGCCTTGAGGGCTCTTGCGCACAGGACACTGAACAATCCTTTTTTGATCATCTTCAAGACAGTCCAATTGTTCTTTCCCAATCGGGTCGCGTGGAAACCAGCGGCCACTGCATATCCCTCGACAAGCAGGTGCATTCGATTTGGAACGAAGAAGTCTTCGCGCAAGAGATTGAACCCAACTCCAGGCGACTAATCTGCGAGGAAATCCCGAGTGAAGCGATTGATACGCTATACAGAATGGGGCAAATCGACAAAATAAGCCGTTCACAGCTGTGCTCCTATCTCAATGGCAGCAATCCCCCTCATCCAGGAAACGAGAAGCTGCTGACGCTGTGGCTTTACCTCTCTGGTGAGTTCTCCAGTCTTCGCTCAACCTCAAATCTCGAAGATGCAGCAATTGTCCCAGTCGCGGGTAAGACCACTCTGCAGTCTCCACGAACAACCGTGCGTCTGATCCCAAAGAAATCTGCACTTACAGAGCAGGATAGCGATCTTCTTTCATCCCATATCCTGGTCTTAGACAATAGCTGGATCGAATATCTGCAATCCGAGGGCGACAAGGCTGGTGTTGATCTGGGTCGGCCTCAGTCGTCATCGGCCAAAGAAATCGCTGTTGCACTGATTCAGCGCATGGGATTATCTGGCGGGTCAGATCCAGCGGAGATCATCGCAAAGGTTGTGTCTGCGCTCTGTAAACAGCAATCAGTAGACGACACAATTCTGATTCGGCTGGCATGGATCTGTGCGCGTCTGGATTGCCAGGCGTCTAGCAACTTTATCTATCTAACGCAGTCAGGCGATCGGCGTTATGTCAGCAAGTCTGTATGCCATGACCCGAGTGGCTTACTCAAAACACTGCTGCCTCAAGGCTTCTACGCCGGACATTTCCTATCGGAGCGCTATGACGTTAACAACGAATCCTGCAGCCCCGAAGAATGGAAGCTTTGGCTGACATCGGCCAAGACAGGTCTAAAGCGCTTGCCTCCTTTGACCAAACAGGAAGTCACCTTTAAGCATTCAAGCGATCTGCTGAGTCACCTGAAGTCTCACTACCAGGTCGACTTTAATCCTCAGGTCTTTCCTCATCGATGGGAGCGCTTGTACCCTTCCCAACGCTATATATTGGTTGATCACGACTTCCCTGTTGAAGCGGTTGAATTCTGGCGAGATCAGGATCGTTGCGAAGAGACGCTCGCAACGCTGGCGGCATTTGTCTTAGAGCATTCGCTTCATGACTGGTTCGCAACCCCACTACTTCAGATCTATCAAACCAATACAAGTGGATTGCATGAGGAACGGGTTGATGGCCATGAGATCTCAGCTTCATGGTTGAGACGCTTCCAAACAATCTCATGCTTGCCAGATACGAGGGGAGTCCTTTGCAAACCTTCAGAGCTACTACGACGCAGCGAAGCAACTGAACCGCTGATTGGGATTGAGCGTTTTATCGCTAACGCATTTGACACCCCAGGGAATGAACAGCTGCTCAATGCATTGGGCGTGTCGGCTGCTTTGCCTGGCCCCCAGCTTTTGTTGTCACTGCTTAGCACTCTTTCAAAAATTGATACGCCACCACTCATTGAGATCGTCCGTCTTTATGAACAGCTAGACAAGCTGATTATCGCCAGCGCCGATCAAGATAAATCTCTGATCATCCGAGAATTCAATGAGAATCAGCTTGTTTTTACTGAGCAGGGAGAGTGGCAGGCGCCATCCAATGTCTTTGTCTGCGGTGATGGGATGGAGCCTGCGGGTATTCAAACTGTCCTGTCGCAACTGCAGCACTTGTCACTCTGGCGGCAGATCGGCATTGCCGAGCGGCCAAATGCGGAAACTGCAGTCGATTACATCGGATCACTGCGGCTAGGGGTCGAGCTAGGCACTACGGTCAACAGACTTGTTAAGGCTCTCCTTAAGTCATTCCCCCAAGTTGTGATTTCTGACTGCGAAGTCTGGCTAACCCTAGCGGGTATGCTGCAGGCTATTGATCAATTGGAGTACGGTCTCTCCTCAAATGCAATCTCTACCGACTCTTTGTTTGACGAGATCCTGACCCGAACGGCTGACTTTCGTCTGTTAGATGGTCTTGGTGTTCAGTCGTTGATGTCAGCAGTTGGGCTTCGAGCGCTGGAATCGTCCTTGAGTTACGAGCTAGATGCATGGGATGACTCTGCAGATCGTGATGCTTTTCATCTCCCGTGGCTTGAGGCATTCGGATACTGCGTGAGCCGCTTGCCATCGCCGGACGACGACGATGCGCCCGACTACTTAAAACTTGGCACAAAGCTGCGTGAATCGCGTTTTTGTTTTCGAAAAGAAATACGCATCATTCCCATGATCGAAGGCAAGCCAGTAGGGCTGCCAATCCTGCGAGAAGGAGCGATTGCATCAGGTTTCATCTTTGCCAACAAACTGCCTCAATCAAGGCTTGCAAGCCTGGTTCCTCTGGTGTTGGGTGAATACCTCGGCAGCTCTGAACTTCAAGCCGCAGCTTCCTACTGCTATGAACGATCTCAAGAACTCGTTTTTGATTATTTCCAGGCCAATTTTAATCTTGTAGACCCTCCTGCTGCTGAGAGCAGGCCTGATCATGAGGAAAAGGTTGCGGATGCAAAAGACTTTGCGTCAACCTATTCCTCGCCCGCGTCTGTTCAAGAGATGTTCGGTGACTCTTCGGTGGATTCCTATTCCCCACATAACACTAATGTCTCAAGCCTAGGCTCCGCCGATACATGGCAACCATTCGTGCTGGAGACGACCGGCAATCTGACCAGTGGTCAGGCTGACCCGGCATTGTGCATTTCTCCCTTTGATCCGGATTCTGAGCTCCTTGCTTCACCCGAAGCCAGAGATTTGAATACTGGCCATCACGATACTTCCAAGTTTGTTGGCGACTTAGAGCAGTCCGGCAACACCGTGGCGCTTGAAGACGAATCTTCGAATCTTAATCAAGCCTCCCTTGTCAGAAGCTACGCCCAGTCGTTGAGCATGACTGAGCAGGCAGACGGGATCTTTGTGGGCCAGGACCTCCACAAGCTTTTTCGCCAGCGTGGCGAACTCTTCCCATGGATTCTTGTGGGCCCTGATGGAGAAGTCCTCAAGCATTTCATCGTGAAGACGACGCCACTCGCTTTGGCTTCAGCTGAGCTCGACTCAGTTGCTTTTGGAATGCTTGAAAAGTTCCCGTCAACGCATTGTCTTCTTCTTCCTACGACGACGGGAACTGTTACGGAACTGAGTGGCCAGGAGTTGCAGGATTTGATCCGTCTTGGGCGCATCAAGGTGTTTCCTGCAAGTTACCGACTCGCCATGGTCTGAATCTTTGGGAAATATTGGCTGATGGAAAGCCAGCTTCATTCAATCTCGAAGCCCATATCCAGCACAGTCCAGGCCGTGCTCCACACCGGCCCGCAGGCCATGCCGCAGGTGGTGATCTCAAAGGCCACCCAGTTCGGTCGCTCCACTGTTCGGAGGAAGCTCACCACATCGGCGCCCTCATCCTTGGCTGCCTGGGCATCGAGGTGCCGTTGCCACAGGGTCTTGAGCTCCTCGGCCAGGTGCATGGGCTCTTCGGGAACCTCATGGCACCAGCTGCCACGCAGGGCTGGGGTATTGGGCTCGCCGTCGTCGGTGAACACCTGTCGCCCTGTAGCTGGGCAGAAGAAGTTCCAGTCGTCGCGTTCCAGCTCGATGATCTGCATGGCCCTTGGGTGGGTGATGTGAGTACCTTCGCCGCAGAACGGCTCATGATCGAGAGCTCTTCTGCGAACGACGAAAATCCTTTGGCGTGGCCTCGCCTGACTGGTTCCAGCGGACCTGAGCGCTTCCTGGCCGCCCAGAACCGTGGCGCGCCGAGCGCCTACGAGCGCGCCCTGGCGGAACTGCGCGCTGGCCGCAAGCGCAGCCACTGGATCTGGTTCGTGCTGCCGCAGCTGCAGGGTCTGGGCCGTTCGGGGATGGCGCGGCGTTATGGCATCCACGGCCTGCCGGAGGCCCAGGCCTATCTGGCCACCCCGCTGCTGCGGCAACGCCTCGAGGAGGTGATCGAGGTGATCACCGCGCAGTTGCAGCAGCCCGGCCAGAGCCTCGAGCGCCTGATGGGTAGCCGTCTCGATGCCACCAAAACCATCAGCAGCCTCACCCTGTTTGAAGCGGCTGGGCTGGCCAACGCCAGCACCCTGCTGAAACAGCTGGGCCGCCGCTGCGCCTGGACGCAGGCGCAGCTCAATGCTGAGGACGGTTGAGGCCAGTGCCGAAGCCTTGGAAATCCTGTTCCATGCGCTCAATTTTCAAGGTTTAAAAAGCCTCACCTTCTGCGAGCGTCGCTTGAAGCGGCTGCTTTGGCGCTCAGTCCGGCTGAGCCATCGGCGTGGGGCGACTGCGCCGCGGGGCGCTGGGCTTATCGTGTACAAATCGCATGTACACAGGATGACGCAGGTTTCCGTCTCCCACCTGCGGCAGCACCTCCCCAGCTACCTGAAGCGCGTGCAGGCGGGGGAGGCCATTCAGATCACCTCCCGCGGCCGCGTGATCGCCAGGCTCGAGGCCGAACACGACCCAGCCCTGGAAGCTCGCCGCTGGCTCGAGAGCCTGAAGGGCCGCGTGGCACTGGTGGATGTGGCGTCGCCCTTGGGGGCCGACAGCGCCGATGCCGCCTGGAGTGGCGATGCCGACCATCTGTGACACCCACATCCTGCTGTTCTGGGCCCACGAGCCCGAGCGGCTCACGGCCCCTGCACAACAGGCCCTTGAGCTTGGCCTCTCTCGTGGCGAGCTGGCCATCGCCGACATCTCGCTCTTGGAGCTGGCCCTGTTGCACGAACGCGGCCGCCTGGTGTTGCCAGAGGATGTGGCGCCCAGCCACTACCTGAGCCAGCTGCTGGCAGCCCTGCGGCTGCAGGTGCTGCCGATCACGGCGGAGATTGCGTTGCTGTCTCGCAGCCCGCTGTTTCAGCACGGCGATCCAGCCGATCGCCTGATTGGCGCCACGGCCCTGCAGCTGGGGGCAGCGCTGATCACCGCAGACGCCAAGTTGCGCGCCTTGAGCGAGCTGAACACGATCTGGTGAGTGGCCCGGGCTCGCGGCTGCAGAAAGGGTCGTCAGCAATAAACTAGATGGTGAACTAGGTTGCGCGACCCATGGGCGTCAGCATCGGGGCATTCGAGGCCAAGGCCCAGCTCTCCCGTCTACTGCGGGCCGTGGAGCAGGGGCAGCGGTTCACCATCTCGGTGCGGGGCAAGCCGGTGGCCGATCTGATTCCCCACCGTGCCAACGCAACCGAGGCCGTGGCTGCCGCCGTGACGGCCCTGCAGGCGACCGCACGCATTCACGGCGTCAGCGATGCAGAGGTTGCCGGCTTCATCAATGAGGGTCGCCTGTGAGCGCAGCGCCGGATCTCATCGTGATCGACGCCTCGATGGCCCTGGCCTGGCTGTTCGAGCGCCAAAACCCCAGCGATCGTGAGCGTGCCAATCGCCTGCTCGCCGCCTGCGGTGAGGCGTCCTGGTGGATCCCGGGGCTCTGGCACCTGCAGGTGAGCAATGCCCTGCTTGTGGCCGAGCGGCGTTCCCTGCTGCCCCAGGCCGACAGCGATCGCTTCCTCGCCAGGCTCAGCAGCCTGCCCTTCCTCACGGACAGCGATCCAGTCGCAGAACGCAGGTTCCGGATCCTGGCCTTGGCCCGAAGCCATGGCCTCTCCAGTTACGACGCCACCTATCTGGAGCTGGCCCAGCGGCTTGGTGCTGCGCTCGCCAGCTTCGATCGCCACCTCAACCGGGCGGCAGCTGCCATTGGTGTCGCTCTGTTTGCGGATCCGTAGCCGTGATGGGGCCTCTGCATTCAGGAAGCGCGAGGCCATCGGCTCAAACCGAAGCCGCAGGCTGCATGGCGGGTGTCACGGCCTGTCTGCATCGCCCTGGCCAGAAGCCCAACCTGCCCCCTCCGGTGGATGTGCTGCCGCTCACAGCGGAGCTTGCCCTGGGACTGCGCTCGAGCACACCAACCTCGCCTATTGTGGTCGCAGTGGAGCGGTCGGTGATGGCAGATGTGGTCGCGAAACAGGTGTCGGTGCGGGATCTCAAGACCCATCTCTCCGTCTGGCTGGCCCGTGCCCAAGGCGGCGAAGTGGTGGAAGTCACCTCCCATCGCAAACCGATCGCACGCATCACGGCTGTGAAGCCAGACGAGCGCGCACCAGCCGACCCGCTGCAAAGGGCGATCCATGCAGGGCTGATCAGTTGGAACGGTCAGAAACCCAACCTGCCCCCTCCCGTGCCGTTGCGGGGGAAAGGAAAGCCGCTCAGCGACATCGTGCTGGAGGATCGGGCCTGACCGGATGATCCTCTTCTGCGACACCAGCGCCCTGATCAAGTTGCTCGTTGCTGAAGCTCAATCCGAGCAGATGCGTCAGATCAGCAACACAGCCGACGTCATCGGGGTCTGCCGAATTGCCTGGGCCGAAGCGATGGCGGCCCTGGCCCGCCGCCAGAGAGAAGACCCGATCAGCAACGACGATCTCGAACAGGCGCGTCAGCACCTGATCCAGGCCTGGACATCCTTCGCCATTGTTGAGGTCAGCCAGCCATTGGTGGAGACAGCTGGTCGCTTTGCCGACGCCTTTGCCCTGCGGGCCTACGACAGTGTGCAGCTCGCCGCTGCCCATCAACTGCAGGTCAATGCGAAACAGCCCGTGACCTTCGCCTGCTACGACCGGCGACTCAACCAGGCTGCGCAGCTTCTTCAGCTGGAGGTGTTGCCGTGAGATCGGGCTGGATGGACGCGGCCAGGCTCTGGCCCGTGGACAAGTGGCCATCAGGCACCTGGGCGGGCTGCTGCGGGGTCCGCTCCATCCCCTCGAACGCTTCCGCCAGCAGCTCGCAGGCACTGCGTGGGCCGCTGAAGCGTGGGGCTGCTGGCGCTTCGCTGATGGTCATCGGCGTGGTTCGCACGAACGCCACTGGCAAAGACCGCTGCGTGGCTCAGGCTGCTGGGAGTTGATCGGCATCTGAGCCCCCATGACCCGCATCGTGATCCAGTGGCAAGACCAATTCGGCCATTGGCAGCGCTTCCAGGAGAAGCACAACCAAGCCGACGCGTACCGCACCGCTCAGGCCCGCGCCCGCAGCACCGGCAAACGGCACCGCCTGGTGGATGAAGGCGGTCGGCTGCTCGATCTGCTGGAGCCCTGAGCCAGGCGACGAGCACCCGCCCGGGTGCGGGGGCTCGAGCCGGTGTTGCGGCGCTTCAGCCACGGCAACAACCTCGGCGATCAGCCCCTGAAGTTCATGGTGGCTTCAGGCACCTAGACCGCCCAGTTGGCAGCGCAGCGTGGGCTCTGCAAGCCCGAGCAGTGCGATGTGTTCGCGCAGCTCAACCCCTACCAGCGCT
>Ga0214917_10002667_pt1 | contig 21413 bp, 18 predicted proteins | sample LL_1208_BB_MetaG_FD_177983 | JGI IMG/M metagenome (GOLD analysis project Ga0214917, IMG submission 177983) | Freshwater microbial communities from Lake Lanier, Atlanta, Georgia, United States - LL_1208_BB | ecosystem: Environmental > Aquatic > Freshwater > Lake | place: USA: Georgia | collected...
ACTACCGACACAATAACCGGGAATAGTAATGATTGCATGCTGACCTCTTCAATACCGTATTGCACCTATTATATGCACAAAACGCGCGCACTGAGGTGACACGGTATCTAGTGCGCGCAGAGACGATTTTACGAGTCTCCATTATGTCAATTTTTGACCACGATATTGCAACGCTTCGGCCACATGCACCGCCCGCACACCATCTTCGCCCGCCAAATCAGCAATCGTACGCGCCACACGAATCACACGATAGTAGGCGCGGGCCGACAGCATCAATTTGTCGACAGCCAATTCCAACAAGCGCAGCCCATCTGCATCGGGCTGCGCAATGCGACGCAACTCAGCAACACTTAAATCGGCATTCCCACTTGCCTGCCCACGCATCAACTGCACGTCACGTGCATGATTCACCCGCTCCCGAATCACTGCCGATGATTCACCATAGGCTACACTCAGCAAATGTTGCGCTTCTACCCGAGGCATGTCGAGATGCATATCGATACGATCGAGAATCGGACCACTGATGCGGCGATTATAGCGCTCAATGGCCATCGGCGTACAAGTACAGGCGCGGTCACGATCGCCCCGCCAGCCACACGGGCACGGATTACGGGCTGCCACCAACAAAAAATTCGCCGGCAATACCAGTGACCCATGTGCTCGACTTATCGTGATACTGCGATCTTCGAGGGGCTGGCGAAGCACTTCGAGTTTGATGCCAAATTCGGGGAATTCATCAAGAAACAGAATCCCACGGTGTGCCATCGTCACCATACCTGGTCGAATCCGCCCCGCTCCACCACCCACCAACCCCGCTTGTGACGTGGTGTGATGTGGTGCACAGAACGGCCTTACACTGGGCATCCGTGCATCTCGTGCCAACACACCCGCTACACTTTGGATTTTGGCGACTTCGATGGCTTCGGATTCACTTAATGGCGGCATGATGCCCCACAACGCGCGGGCCATCATTGTCTTGCCAGCACCTGGCGTACCAGTAAACAATATATTGTGACCACCTGCGGCCACCACTTCAAGGGCACGGCGGGCATGTTGATTACCACGCACATCGGCAAAATCAATAATTTCGGCTGATGTGGTGACCGGTGTAAGTGGTGGCACAATCGGTTTGAGCTGACACTTGCCCTGCAAATAGTCACAAATTTCGCGCAAATGATCACACGGCAACACGGTGATTCCTTGCACCAATGCGGCTTCAGCGGCATCACTGGCAGGTACCACTACTTGGGTGATGCCTGCTTCACGCGCGGCAATTACCATCGGCAATACACCATCAGTATGGCGCAGGCTACCATCAAACCCCAGCTCACCCAAAAAGACCATCTGAGCTAAATCAGCCACAACTTGACCAGTTGCTTGCAAAATTGCCATTGCAATTGGTAAGTCATACGCCGGGCCAGCCTTGCGCAAATCGGCTGGCGCTAGGCTAACGGCAACTCGTCGCATAGGGAACTCTAACTGAGAATTGCGAATTGCCGCCCGCACCCGTTCGCGGCTTTCTTGGACGGCGGTATCGGCCAATCCTACCACCGCAAAGAACGGCAATCCACCAGCAATATCGACTTCTACCGATACCAAGACGCCATCGAGTCCTTTCATGGCACAACTCATTACCCGCGCAAGCATGACACCCTCCTTTGGCAAAATGCATACGAAGATACCGTTGCAATACTGCCAAAAGATACGCAAAACACGGACTGCCACAAAATTATTCGTGGCAGTCCGCTAAATGGGGTCTAGGGAATCGGAGATTATTCTTCGGGAAGTTCGTCGTAGTATGCCGACAACCCACTCACCATTGCCTGTACCAATAACGGCGTCGTTGATTCGCTCATCAACGTCATATAGGTGTTTTGGGCCAACAATACCGCACCATCTATTTCGTTTTCGTTGATAAGTAGTGGCAAAAATCGTTGCGCTTGCTCGGCAATAGCGCGCCGAATGCGTGCCGATGCGATTTCGCCAAGCGCTTGACGAATATACTGCGTGAAGGCAGGATCATTTTCGTCTTCGACAATTGGTGGCTCACCGATGGCATCGATGACGGTGGCAATCAACCAGCCATCGAGTGCCAGCGGCCGAAAACGGTCGTGCCGAAATAAATCAAGGCTCAACCGATGATAGGCGTCAATATCGGGGACCTTTTCGGCCACAATATTACGCGAATTCCGTGCGACTTCCATGGCATCACGTAACGCCCCTAACTCAGTTTTTGATGGTTCATGTTCGAGCCACGTTCCGGCACACCGAGTGTAGGCAGCATGGGTAAAGGCCGTCGAACGCCGAGGTGGATGAATGGGTGCTGGCATTTATACTTCCTTTTCACACAAATCTCCCCTTAGTGTAATAGAGGTCATCATTTGACGCAAATCTCTTGCAAAAAATCCCAAAACCCTTGTTGCTATTCCGTCATATGCCGATTAAAGCACGGCTGCGCAAATCAATATAGCTCGGTAATGATGCAATCTACGCCGCAAATTGCGTAACACACGAGGAAAACCCCGAGACAACGGCAAACATTGTATAATTTCAACAGTTATGCCATGTGAAAGGATGTTAGGAATGTCAGCAGCACCCGGACAAGTCGCCCAAGTCGCCTGCCCTAGTTGTCAAACCCCGATGCGGGTCGCAATTGTCAATATCATTGATGCCGAAGCCCAGCCTCATCTCAAAAGTCAACTCCTCGGCGGTCGCCTAAACGCCAGCAATTGCCCCAAATGTGGCGCCCCCGTCATGTTAGCTGCACCATTGATTTATCACGACGGAAGCAAACAATTTTGTTTTGTGCATATCCCACAGCAACTGCTTACGAGTGCCAAAGGGGTCGAGCTCGAGCGCTTCGTCGGGAGTGCCACCAATCTCTTGATGAACGAACTCCCACCCGACGCGCCCAAAGGCTATTTACTTGCTCCCAAGCGGTTTTTGACCATGCAATCACTTATTGAAGCAGTATTTGAAGGGGACGGCATTACCAAAGAAATGCTCGATGCCCAACGCAAACGCGTCGAAATCATCAGCCAACTCCTCGACGCCATGAGCCAAGGCGAAGGGGCGCTCAATGCAGCACTCCAAGCCACACAAGCCGATATCGACGAAGAATTCACCAAAACACTCACCGCATTTGTCGATGCGAGTCGGATGAGTGGCGACAGCGAAGGTATCGCACAACTCAGCGCCTTACAATCCAAAATCACCCAATTCGCCGGTGGCGCTGCGACCTTTGCCTACGAGACCCTGATAAGCCAGCTCCTCGCAGCAGGTGATGATGCCAGCGTAACCCAATTAATTACCACTAACCAAGACATCATCGATTACACGTTTTTTGATATCGTCACCAATCGCATCGCTGAGGCGACGACTGCCGGTGACGAACAGCTTGCCGACCAGCTCAGCACGATGCGTGACCAAGTCCTCACAATCTTCCAACAACTCCAAGCAGACCTCGAAGCGGCCTATATGCAGGCTGGCGAAGTACTCGATGCCGTCTTTGCCGCCGAAGACCTCGTGGCCGCCCTCAACGCCCATCTCCCGTTGCTCAACGAAACCTTCGACATCCTTGTCGATGGGCAACGCACTATGGCCGAACGGGCCGGCGATATGGCCGCCGCTGAGCGCTTACAAACCATCGCTACACTCACCATCCAAGTCAAAGCCGATGCCCTTTCGCCCGAAGAACGGGTCGTGCAAGCCCTGATTACCGCCGAAAATCCCACCCGCTATATTCGCGAAAACATTAGTGACATTACCAGTGGTGTGGTCAAACGCCTCAACGAATTGTCGGAAGAATACACCGCCAAAGGCAAACCTGAAGAAGCCGACCGCGTCAAACGCATCGCTCGCGAAGCAGGGGCGATGTTGTTTTAGGGTCTGCGACAAAGGAGGATGGCGATGCCACGGTATACCCACCGCCCGCTCTACAACGCCAATGAATTCATCGCCATGCAACAGTTTACTGCGCGCATGGCGATCCAACAGGCACCCTATATTATCTGCCTGCCCGGTGATTTGGCGTGGTGGCGTGGTGCCACTCCAGACGACAGCGGGCTCGCAGGAATTCGCTTGTGGGAACGCGACAATATCATCGTTGGGTGGACCTGGGAAACCGACGATCAAGTAGACACCCTCTATGACACGCGCTACCCCGACCTGTGGCCCGTAATGGTCGCCTATTTGGCACAACACACCGCCCCCACCACGTCACTCTGGGCCTTCGAAAAAAATCCTACTCGCCATAGCGCGCTACGCGCAAACGGCTATACACAACACCCATTGGCACTCAATCAGCACTATCAACCAACGAAGAATGCACCCGTCTTTGCACTGCCAAACGGATGGACGGCCAACATACTCAGTGAGGCTGATATACCGCAACGAGTATTGGCACAACGCAGTGCCTTCAAAAGCACCATTATGACCGAGGAGCGCTACAATTTTTCACGTACACTCCCCGGCTACACCCCCAATTGGGATATGGTAGCCGTCAATGATGCTGGTGAAATCGGTGCCTTTTGTACGGTGTGGGTCGATGACTGGAGCAATTACGCCTTGTTTGAGCCGGTAGGATGTCGCCAAGAATACCAGCGCACAGGGCTCACCCGTGGACTCATCAGTACGACATTGCAACGCCTAGCTGCTGCCGGGATTGACCATGCATCGGTGCTAAGTGACGGGAATCCAGACAACCCCGCACAATTTTTTTATGCTGCTTGTGGATTTCAATTCGTTGACCGCTTGTCCGGCTGGTTGCGGTCAAGCACAACGCCACCGCAACAGGTGAGGTAACACACCAACGCCACCATCAGATGCACCAATCGACCACCTGTTTGCCAAAGATAAACATATACGTTGCAAATGATGGGCAACAACAAATGCATCGTGGTATAATTTATCCAGTATAAAATTTGTGGTGATTGGAGCCATCATTCATGAATCTTTGGCATGAATTAGACCCGGGTCCGAGTTGGCCGGAAGTCATCCATGTTGTCGTCGAAATCCCCAAAGGTTCACGCAACAAGTATGAGTTTCATAAGCGCACGGGAGCATTTAAGCTCGATCGTGTACTCTACTCAGCAGTACACTACCCAGGTGACTATGGCTTCACACCACAGACGTTCTATGACGACGATGATCCGCTCGATGTCCTCGTAATGACCAATTTGCCGACGTTCACCGGATGTATTGTCGAAGCGCGTCCGATTGGCATGTTCCGCATGCTCGACCGTGGCGAGCCCGACGACAAAATCTTGGCCGTATTGCACTACGACCCTTTTTTCTCTGACTATACGGACTTCCGACAGCTTCCGAGTCACTATATCCGCGAAGTCGAGCACTTCTTCACGGTATATAAAGACCTCGAAGGTGCCCGGGTCGAGCCCCAAGGTTGGGAAGATGCCGACGTCGCCAAAGAACGCATCCGTTATTCGGTCAACAAGTACTGGGATATGCGGGCAGGACGCGTCGCCAAAACGTCACATGGGTAGTGAGGTATCCACTGACGCATTCATCCGCATCTGACCGTGATCAGCGCACCGCTTATTCGGCCGGCGGAATTGTCTATCGGGTGACATTGCACCGCATTGAAGTTGCCATGATTTCAACCCATGGTGGCAAACGGTGGGGGTTACCCAAAGGTCATGTACGTCGTGGCGAAACCGCTGAAATGGCCGCTGTCCGCGAAATTGCCGAAGAAACCGGGCTCGACGGGGTAGTTGTCCAACACCTCACCACCATCGAGTACTGGTTTCGTATCAACGTGACGCGCATTCACAAGTACGTTGATATTTTTTTGGTGCGCTATACCAATGGCATCATCACCCCGCAACAAAGCGAAGTCGATGACGCCTGTTGGGTTGCCATCGAAGATGCCATTACTAAGGCCAGCTTTCAACGCGAACGCGAAGCGCTCCAACTCGCCGCCAACATTTTACGCAAAACAAAACCAGCGCTCCCATGAGTATGGGAGCGCTGGTTTTGTGGCAACTGCTAATCTACTGTGCTACCACCACGCAACGTGGCACCCAGCAAATCGCGATTGAGGCGACTGATGAAGTGCAAGCCGATTTCTTTGGGGCAGGCTGCCGAACATTCGCCGATGTTGGTACAGCCGCCAAAGCCTTCGGCATCCATTTGCGCCACCATTTTGAGCACCCGTTGCTGGCGCTCGGGTTGACCTTGGGGCAACAAGCCCAAATGCCCAACTTTGGCCGAGGTAAACAACATGGCCGACGCATTGGGGCAGGCTGCCACACAGGCACCACAACCAATACACTGTGCTCCCTCAAACGCCAAATCGGCGTTTTCTTTGGGGATGGGCGTTCCATTGGCGTCAGGAGCACTGCCGGTGTGCGCCGAAATAAAGCCACCCGCTTGGATGATGCGGTCAAATGACCCACGATCCACAACCAAGTCTTTGATGACTGGGAAGGCATTGGCGCGCCACGGCTCAACCGTGATGGTGTCGCCATCCTTGAATTTGCGCATGTGAAGCTGACAGGTAGTGGTAGCCATTTGACCACCATGTGCCAAACCGTTAATCACCACACCACACGACCCACAAATTCCTTCACGACAATCATGATCGAAGGCAACCGGTTCTTCGCCTTTGGCCATCAATTGCTGATTGAGGATGTCGAGCATTTCGAGGAATGACATGTCGGGTGACACGTGATCCACTTGGTATTTTACAAGTTGCCCTTTGCTACTCGCATTTTTTTGGCGCCATACGTTTACGGTAATCTTCATGACTCGTCTCTCCGCTCTACTTGTAGCTACGTTGGGCCAAATGGATGTTTTCGAAGTGCAACGTTTCGCGATGCAATACCGCTTTGCTGGGCTCGCCAGTATATTCCCAAGCAGCCACATAGCAGTATTCATCGTCGTTGCGCAATGCTTCACCATCTGGTGTCTGGCTCTCTTCACGGAAGTGACCACCACACGATTCGGCACGTTCTAAGGCATCAAGGCACATCAATTCAGCTAGCTCAATGAAGTCAGCGACGCGGCCAGCTTTTTCGAGTTCTTGATTGAGGTCATCACTGCTTCCCAATACACGCAAATCGCTCCAAAACTGCTGACGCAATTCGGGAATGCGTTGCAAGGCATAGCGTAATCCTTCGTCAGTCCGCGACATCCCACAGTATTCCCACATGATTTTGCCCAACTCACGATGAAACGAATCAACCGTGCGGGTGCCTTTGATGTCAAGGAACTTCTGGGTCTGCGCCGTCACCGATTGTACGGCTTCTTTGACGGCACTATGCGTGGAGTCAACCTTTTCGAGCCCACCTTGTGCCAAATAGTTGCTAATCGTTGCAGGCAACACAAAGTAGCCGTCAGCCAAGCCTTGCATCAGGGCGCTCGCGCCAAGCCGATTGGCACCGTGATCAGAGAAATTAGCCTCGCCACCCACAAACAAGCCTGGGATTGTCGACATCAAATTGTAGTCGACCCACAAGCCGCCCATGGTGTAGTGTACGGCTGGGTAAATGCGCATCGGTACTTTATAGGGGTTTTCGCCGGTAATGCGCTCGTACATGTCGAACAAATTACCGTAGCGCTCGCGTACTGTGCTCTCACCCAAGCGCTTGATGGCTGCCGTAAAATCGAGGTATACGCCTAAACCACCAGGACCAACGCCACGCCCTTCGTCACAGACTACTTTGGCGGCCCGTGAAGAAATATCACGCGGTGCCAAGTTGCCATAGCTGGGATAACGGCGCTCAAGGTAATAATCGCGTTCTTCTTCGGGGATTTTGTCGGGCGACCGAGGGTCACCAGCCTTGAGGGGCACCCATACCCGACCATCGTTGCGCAATGATTCCGACATCAAGGTCAGTTTGGACTGATGATCACCACTCACGGGGATACAGGTAGGATGAATCTGGGTATAGCAGGGGTTGGCAAAAAAGGCACCCCGCTTGTGGGCCCGCCATGTGGCCGTGACGTTACACCCTTTGGCATTGGTCGACAAATAAAAGACATTGCTATAGCCGCCCGTCGCCAAGACGACCGCATCGGCCAAGTGGGATTCGATTTTGCCGGTAATCATATCCCGCGTCACAATTCCGCGAGCGCGGCCATCGATCACGATGACATCGAGCATTTCGGTGCGCTCGTTGAGGTCGACGTTGCCAGCAGCCACTTGACGGCTCAAGGCTTGGTAGGCGCCGAGCATCAACTGCTGGCCGGTCTGACCACGGGCATAAAAAGTCCGTGACACCTGGGCGCCACCAAACGAACGGTTGTCAAGGTAGCCACTATATTCACGGGCAAACGGCACCCCTTGGGCCACACATTGATCGATGATGTTGACGCTCAACTCAGCCAAACGATAGACATTGGCTTCACGGGCACGGAAGTCGCCACCCTTGATAGTGTCATAAAACAAACGGTAGACGCTATCACCATCGTTACGATAGTTTTTGGCGGCATTGATGCCCCCTTGGGCGGCGATGCTATGAGCGCGACGGGCACTGTCTTGATAACAAAACGCCTTAACGTTATAGCCCATTTCGGCCATGGTTGCGGCCGCAGCGCCACCAGCCAACCCCGTACCGACTACAATCACGGTATATTTACGGCGATTTGAGGGATTGACTAGCTTCATTTCAAACTTATGCTTAGACCACTTCTGCTCGATTGGTCCAGCAGGAATATTGGCATTGAGTCGCGCATCGGTATATTCTACCGGTTGGCGTACATCAACCTGCGGTTTGATCTCTGTCGTCATTCTGGCACTCCCCATCTTCCTGCGATGACTTATTTCACAATTCCTAACAAGACCACTACGGGAATCGCTGCAAACCCCACAAATAACCCAATCCCTGACAACACGGCAATCGCACGAAAGAGCGAATCATTACGTCGATTGTTAATCCCAAGTGTTTGCGCCGCACTCCACACCCCATGGTACAAATGTGTTCCCAATGCGGCGACAGCCAACATGTACACTCCTGCTAACAGCGGTTGGATTTGGAAACCATTTACCACGTTGTGGTACGGGTCACCTTCGGCAAATTGAGGATGGACGTTCCCAATGGTGAAGTGCATGAGGTGATAAATCACAAAGAAAAAAATCGCCAGTCCACCCCAACGCAAGGTCAACGATGCAAACGACGCTTGCTTGCGCTTAACCTTCTTGTAAGCCACTGGGCGGCCTGCGACATCAATCCGCGTCAACTGAATTGCCGCAGTGACATGCAAAATCAACGAAAGCGTCAAGACAATCCGGATAACCCACAAAATTGTCCCTGCCGGAAGCGCGGGCTCACCCACCACCCGCAAAAAATGTGAATAGGCATTGAACCCTTCGGGACCTTCGAATATTTTGAGATTCCCAATCATGTGGACGATTACAAAACCATACAGGATGACACCCGTCACTGCCATGATGGCTTTTTTCCCAATCGTCGAGCGATACAGAGTCATTGCAGCCGCCATATTGCATCCTTCTCTAGCCTAACCCATACCAGATTGTGATGGGATTCACCGTGAAAGCGAAGCGATTATAACCGAAATCCCCAACCCTGTCGAATTAGCTAATTTCGCAAAATCTTACGAAATACAATGTTTATGTGCAATGTGGTATGTCTCGCACAGCGCACGCAGAGGATGCAGAGGCGTTTCATTTTCCATCTCGCACAGAGAGCGCAGAGGACGCAGAGATTTTGAATGAATTGTGTCGATAAATGGCGTTCAATGCGCTATGCAGTTTCCATTTTCCATTAATATGCTATGCTCGTATCATGAAAAAACTGCTTATCCTGCTGGGCATCATTATCGCCATCAGTGGCACAATCAATACGTTAATTACCCAACGCCAAGTGGAGCCTTTCGCGCTCCCAACGGTCCAAACAGTCAATACCCACAATCCCAAAGCCGCCGCACATACCCGCTTGACGGGCGTGGGCGACGAATCATTTGTTGCCCATCAGCTTGATTTGGTGGCGGCCATGGGCACCCCATGGATCGTCGAACTCTTTCCGTGGGCCTATGCCCAACCACGCTCGCAATACGGCTATGATTGGCGAGGGTTTGACATGGTCATCGACCATGCCCACACTCGCGGTATTGCGGTCATCGCACGCCTCGATATTGTGCCAGCATGGGCGCGACCAACAGATAGGAGCGATCGATTCCTCGCTCCATACATGTATACCGCCTATCGCGATTATGTGGTGGCTTTTGTTCAGCGCTACCAACACCGCGGCGTCACCCACATCATCATCTGGAACGAACCCAATCTGCAATTTGAATGGGGCGGCCAAATACCCGACCCCGAAGCCTACGCCCAACTCCTCGTCGCCGTCTACCCCGCCGTTAAACAGGCCGCCCCCGACGTCACCGTCATCGCCGGCGCCTTGTCCCCTGGAGAGACCCTCGGCGACCACGCCGAAGTACGCCTCGGTGACCGTGAATACCTCACCCGCTTCTTAGCTGCCGGTGGCGGCCAATTCATGGACGCCTGGGGTGTGCATGCTTACGGCGGTCAATTGCCCCCCGATGATCCCCCCCGCTGGGATGTAGTCAATCTGCGGCGCGTCGAACTTATTCATCAATTGCTAAATAGTTATGTCAATAAACCAATCTACATCACCGAAGCTGGCTGGAACGATGCGCCGCGCTGGCAACTCGCCGTCACTCCTGCCCAACGCATCCGCTGGAGCATTGCCGCCTATCAACAAGCCCTCCAATGGTCGTGGCTCAAGGTATTTACGTTGTGGCAATTTGGCTTACCAGCACCCACCCACACTTACCAAGATGGCTGGTTGCTCGTCGCCGGTGATGGCACACCGCGAGTAATCTATGACGAACTACGCCAAGCCTTAACCCAAACCCCGCCGTAGCGCAGTGCGCCACGACGGGGTTGTTATTGTATCCACACAAAGAATAGATTAGGTTATTCCTTGACCCAAAAAACCTCGGCCTCATCATCGAAATCGTCGCTATCCCATGTCTCGATAAACGGTTGTTCTTCGAGCGGTATGGCCACAATTGACGGCTTATTGGCAGGCTGGCGGCGCTTAGTCGGTTTGACTTCATCGGGATCACGTTCGGCACGACCACGGAAGACGATTTTGATCGGTGTCCCCACATAGCCGAACTTCTCGCGCAACTGATTCTCGAGGTAACGAGCATAGCCCCAGTGAATCATTTTGGCGTCATTGGCAAAAAACAAAAAGACCGGCGGGTTGACTTGGGGCTGCGTGGCATAATAGATACGCAAATGGGCGCCCACTTTGATTGAAGAAGGTGGATGCTCAAAGAGCGCTTGACGCAACAAGGCATTGAGCTGCGAGGTTTGGACCCGCTTGCGGCGCTCTTCGGCAATTGCCAAGGCCGTCGGCAAGACTTGGTCGACGCGTTGACCCGTTTTGGCCGAAATAAAAATTAACGGTGCGTAAGGAATAAACTTAAACGCTTCGCGCACCGTGCGGGTAAAGGCATAAAATGTCTCGTCGTCTTTGATAACGAGGTCCCATTTATTAACCAAAATCGCCACACCTTTGAGTTGATCGAGAATCATCCCAGCGATGTGCGTATCTTGGGCTGTGACCCCTTCTTCGGCGTCAATCAAGAGCAAAGCCACATCCGAGCGCTCAATGGCACGCATGGTACGGAGCACGCTGTGTTTTTCGACACCAGGCTCGACCCGACCACGGCGCCGCACACCGGCAGTATCAATCAACATGGCTGGTTTGCCGCTGATTTCGATCATGGTGTCAATGGCATCACGGGTCGTCCCCGGCACCGACGATACCACGCTCCGCTCACTGCCAACCAAGCGGTTGAGCAACGATGATTTACCGACATTGGGGCGGCCGACCAAGGCCACCCGCACCGTATCATCGCTCTCGGGTTCGTCCATAGGAGGCAACAATTCAGCGACTGCATCGAGTACATCGCCCGTACCAATACCGTGGTAGGCACTCATGGGGATGGGGTGACCGAGGTTGAGCGCATAAAACTCCACCGCGTCAAGGTTACGGGCCAAACTGTCTGATTTGTTGGCCGCCAATACAATCGGTTTGCTCGACCGACGCAACAGCACCGCGACTTCGTCGTCGGCGGCGGTAATCCCCGCCACAATATCAACCACAAACAAAATCACATCGGCTTCTTCGAGGGCGATTTTGACTTGGGCTCGCACTTGGCGCGCAATTTCGATTTGCGGAGTCCCCTCGGTGAGGTCGTCGTGTTCAAACAGCAAACCGGCAGTATCAACCACCGTAAATTGACGGCCGTTCCACTCACAATCACCATACAAACGATCACGAGTGGTCCCCGGTAAATCCTCAACAATGGCTTTGCGTTGTCCAATCAACCGGTTAAAAAAAGTAGATTTGCCCACATTGGGGCGCCCTACCACTGCAACAATTGGTTTCATTCCCCTACCTTCGCTTCGTCACGTGACAATGCACGCACATAGCGCACAACTTCATCTGGCTCACCAGCCAACATTACCGCCACACCACTCGCGGTGGCGATATCTTCGAGCGTCATATTGTCGATGGTTTTTTCACCTTTGTGGTCAAACATCACCCGTGGCAACAAAGCCCGAGTAACCCCCGATTGTTTGAGCACGGGGATGACATCTTGGGCCATCAAGAGCCCTGACACCGTCACTGTTTCTCCAAAAAACTGATTGACCACGGGGATGACTTGCGCCGTTAGATTCGTAATGCGATTCAAGCGGTCAATCAAACGTTGCATGGTAGGGGCAATCAACGTCCCACAGACAATCGCCATGTCGCGGGGTTGCGGCAAGGCAGTTGGCAATCGCCGTTGCGCTTTGGCCCAGCCATCAAGGAAGTCGCGGGTCATCCCTACGCCATTAGAATATTGCGGCATACCTTCGTAGCGCTCGGCAGGGGGCATCGCACGATTACACAACAAATAAAACTCATCCGAGGGGTACACTAGTGCGCTATCGTACTCTGTCTGGAAGCGCTTTTGGTACGTTTCGATGATATCGACCACACGGGCCGCTTCTTCGGCAGTATAGACCCGCATCGGTACATCGGTGGCAGCACCTAGGCGCGAACAGAAGCCTAAATCTTCGGCTTTAATGGCTTGATTCCACAGCGGCTGACGCTCCCAATTCGCATCGATCCAATCAGGACCTTCGTGGATTTCGATGGCGGTGCGGATGCTCTGCGGGCGCTTGCCTTCAAAGCGATATTTGGTGAGCCCGACGGGGACGACGGCGATGGTTTGCACGATGGGGTAAAGGGCCGCCAAATCACGAATGCTTTGATGGAGCAAGGCACCATCGTTGATGTCGGGCATGGCCACAATCTGGGCATGTACGGCAATTCCCATGGCACCGAGGCGCTGGATTTGTTCACGCACATCAGGCACGTCAACTTTGCCCAGCAATACGGCGCGAGCAGCTCGGTCAGTTGCGTGCACCGAGATATATTGAGGAGACAAGCGTTGCTCCTCAATCCGCTGCCAATCATCTTCGTCGAGATTGGTAAAGGTGACAAAATTGCCATACAAAAACCCCAAGCGATAATCGTCGTCTTTGAGGTAGAGTGTTTTGCGCAACCCTTTGGGCATCTGCGTCAAAAAACAAAACGGGCACTTGTTGTTGCACGTACGTAATTTGTCGAACAGCGGTTCGCCAAATTCGATGCCTAAATCGTCATCATCGTCTTTTTCGATTTCGAATATCAGTGTTTCGCCTTGGCGCAGCACTTCAAGTTCGACTGATTCATTGGCAATATAAAAGCGATAGTCGATGGCGTCGCGCAAGCGCTCGCCATTAATCGAAATAACCAAGTCACCCACCAGCAATCCGGCTTCAGCACCAGTACCATGCGGGTCAAGTTCACTTATTTCGCCACCGTTGCCGGTGATTTTCTTCAAATCTGGTTGGTATTCCATGGTGATATGTGTTCACTATGCTATAATTGTCTTTGGCATTATACCACGGTTAACGAAGTAACTATGGGGAGGAGTATCAACGTGCGCGCCTTGTCGTTCTGGTTGGTGGCGACAGCACTATTGCTCACCCCAATTCCATATCAAGCAGCCCCAGCGAGTTTGCTCACCACGACAACGAGTGCGCTTGTTGCGCCATATCTTGATCGTCCGAGTGGCTATGTGCGACCAACCATTGCCCAAAGCGTATTTCTGCAGCGGCAAAATATTCTCGAATTGGCACATCGCCACAACCATCCCCAAATCACCCATTATGATGATCGTGAATTTGCTGCCATCATGATTACGATCCTCTACACCGAGCAGTTGGGGTGGCTCGAAGACGTGTTCCCGAGCATTCGTCCAATTACGCCCTTTTATCAAGATGCTCAAATTGTGAGTAATCAGTGGTTTGGCACCAATTTTAGTGTTTGGCCAGCCAATTTACGTCCGTCGGTGGTCGACGAAATCTTGGCATCTGATGTCCCGGGAGTAGGGCAAGTGGTGCTCCCACTCGACATTCCCAGTCAACTTAATGCTCCGCGATATGCAAATTTACTCGCTAGTGATTCTCATTTCGCATTTGAATTACTCGCTGCCAACCTCGAACGAGGCATTATCCGTGCCCAAGCCGAATCAGTACCCATCACGTGGCAAACCCTATTGGCTTGGCACAATGCCGGCGTCGTCAACCCTGCCCAAATCACCAAGAATCAGTCACTCCAACACTATTTGTATCGAGCAACCTTTTATCGTACCCCAGCACTCGCAATCTACCGCGATGACATGTTTTGTGTTATGCCAGTAAGTGCAACACACGAATCTGAACGACCCAAACATTAACCCCCTAGCACCATGGTACTAGGGGGAGCTTGCGCTGTCACTGCTTATTCGGCTTTTTTGCCGCGTGCTTGAATCCACTCAAAAATTATTGGCACGATCGAAAGTACCACAATCGCCAATGCCACCAATTCAAAGTTGTTTTGCACAAACGGTAAGTTCCCAAAGAAGTATCCTGCCCAGACAAACAACGTAGTCCAAACAAACCCACCCACAACATTGTAAGTAATGAAGGTTTTGTAGTCCATTTTGGCAATGCCGGCGGCAAACGGCGCAAATGTTCGTACAATCGGCACAAAACGCGCCATTACGATCATTTTAGCACCATGCTTCGCATAAAACGCATTGGCACGATCAAGGTATTCACGCTTCACAAATGGCAAATTCAAATCAAAGATTTTCACACCAAAACGTGAACCAATAGTGTAATTGACCGAATCACCCAAAATCGCCATCACCGTCACTATCAGATACAAAATAACCGGCGACAATCCGGCCGTCGGGTCGGCGGCAATAGCACCGGCTGCAAACAACAGCGAATCACCTGGTAAAAACGGGGTAATCACCAGACCTGTTTCGCAAAATATTACCATCCCCAAAATCGCATACGTCCAGTTTCCATATGTGGACGTTAATTGCTTGAGCGCGTCATCAATATGCAAAAAAAACTCAAATACCTCACGTAACATTTGCATGCCCATTCCTTTCTTTCAGATTACTCTTGCCACGGGCGATAATCGAATGTCTGGTGCCGAAAGTATGTGTTGTATAGCTCAGCATAATGCCCATTTTGGGTCAATAATGCTTCGTGACTTCCTTCTTCGATGATATCACCGTTTTTGAGCACCAAAATCCGATCTGCCGAACGGACTGTTGACAAACGATGGGCAATCACCACACTCGTTCGCCCTTGCATCACCACATCCAAGCCCTCTTGGATTTGATGTTCGGTGAATGGGTCGATGCTCGCTGTCGCTTCGTCGAGGAAGAAAATCGACGGATTACGCAACAATACCCGTGCCAACGCCACCAACTGGCGTTGCCCCAGTGACAATCGACTGCCACGCTCACCCACGTCTGTGGCCAACCCTTCCGGCAAATCGTTGATCCAGTCACCTTGGTCCAGCGTTTGCGCGGCCTGGAGTACTTCGTCGTCGCTGGCTTCAGGGCGACCGTAGCGGATGTTTTCCATCACAGTCCCCGAAAACAAAAACGGCACTTGTGGGACCAAGCCCGTATGCGTGCGATATGCCACCAAATCAAGATCGCGAATGTCTTGACCGTCAATCAAAATTTGCCCCGCTTGGAATTCATAAAAGCGCAAAAGCAACTTCACCAAGCTTGATTTACCTGCACCGGTATGCCCAACTATTGCGATTTTTTCACCGGGCTTGATATGCAAATTAAAATTGCGTAACACTACGCTCTCGGAGTTGTAGCCAAACTGCACATTGGCAAACACAACTTCGCCATGCATTTGGTCGACGGGCAAACTGTTGGTTTGCACCACCCGCGCTTCAGCATCCATCAACGCAAACACCCGCTCACTGGCTGCCAACCCCAATTGGAATTGACTCCAAAACGAAGCAATACTCGTTAATGGAAAAAAGAACAATGCTACACTCTGAATGAACAAAAACCAATCTCCCGGCGATAACGTATCAGGTGTTTGGATGGCAATTTTGCCCCCAAAATAGACCAAAATCACCAGCGCCAACCCCGAAATAATGTTGAGTACCGGCCAAATCGATCCAAAAATAATACTCTGACGCACTTTGATGCCGTATTGCATCAAATTCGTCTCGCGAAATTCACTATAGATCAACGCTTCACGTCGGAAGCTTTTGGCCACCCCAATCCCACTAACCGTCTCTGACACCGCACTATTGACCAACGCACTCGCCCGTTGCGACTGTTGGGTCGCTTTGCGAGCAATATGCCGGAAGGCCAACGCTGCAATAATCACCAATGGTGATACCGCCAGCGTAATCCATGCCAAAGTCGCATTCACAAAAAAGAGCGAAACAGTCACCACACCGACCAACATCACCTGGCTAATCAATTCAATGGTAAGCGTCACCACTGCCGAAAAATCCTGCGTGTCGGACAATACTCGGCTCACTACTTTGCCAGAGGCAAATTCGTCATAAAACGACATATCGCGGGCAACCACTGCATCCATAGCGTCTTGGCGTACTTTGAGGACGACATCGCCCACCGACATAGCGGTATAGCGTTGGCGGATGTAACTCACCACCCAACCGAGAATTCCGAGAATGGTAATAATCGCCGCCCACATCATCACCTTCATTAACGACCCCGACGCGGCATCATCAATCCCACGCGAAATCATCATTGCGGTGATTGCCGGGAAGCTCGACCCTATCGCCGTGGCTATCGACACCAATATCATCGATTTGACATGCGGGCGGAAATATTCTGCAATTCGTCTGATTAACTCACCGTCAGAATACTGACGATCGTACGACTCTGCATCCAATCCATCAAGCACAAAGCCCATGATTATTCTCTCCTACGCTGACACAGTATGATGGTCATCGCGTGCAAAAATCCGGCGGTATGATTCGCTGTGGTGCATTAATTCTTCGTGGGATCCTTGGGCCTCGATGCGACCTCGGCGGATAACCACAATCCGGTCTGCCCAGCGGATTTGCGCTAAACGATGCGTAATCAACAACGTCGTGCGCCCCTTGAGCACTTCCCGCATGGCGCGTTGGATTTGATCTTCGGTCGCACTGTCAATGGCACTCGTCGAGTCATCGAGAATCAAGATGCGCGGGTCCGTCAAAAAGGCCCGTGCGATGGCAATGCGTTGCCGCTGGCCACCCGACAACGTCACTCCCCGCTCGCCCACCATCGTATCGTAGCCATCGGGGAACGATGTGATGAAGTCGTGGGCTTGAGCCTGTTGGGCCGCCCACTCGATGCGCTCGCGAGGCACGTCACCACGGGCACCAAAGGCGATGTTTTCGGCAATCGTTTTGGAAAACAAAAAGATGTCTTGCTCGATCATCGAAATCTGTGATCGGAGCGAATCGAGATTCCAGCGCCGTACATCCACCCCATCGATTGACACCGCACCAGTGGTAGTGTCATAGGTGCGATTCACCAAACGTGTCAACGTCGTTTTGCCCGAGCCCGTATGACCCACAATCGCAATCGTCTCACCGGGATTGGCTACAAAGCTAATATCGTTCACAATATTGCTGTCACCATAGCCAAACGACACATTAGCAAAGGTTATCTCGCCGCGCACTTGGTGCGACTCACCAACGGGGTTTTCGTCCATTTCAGTTTCGGTATTGATGATTTTGAGGATGCGGTTCGCACCTGCCAAGCCAAATTGCACCAAAGCAAACATAAACAACGAAATAAACGTCGGGAATTGAAACAAGGTAATCAGCGACATAAACGCCACCACGCTCCCCGTATCAATCACCCCAGCCTGGCGCAACCACATCGCATAGCCATACGACAAGCCAATCAACAACCCATAAAACAGCAAAGGCAAATAGCGCGCTTGAATTTCGCCCTCTTGGACAAACAAATCACGGTATCGTTGTGACTCGCGTTTGAAGCGCTCGCCCTCAAATTGCTCACGTGCTGTCGCTTTGACGACTTCGATGCCTTGAATCGCTTCAGACAAGGTGGCACTCACCTGCCCATATTGACCCCGTAATGCCCCGGCCACCGGTCCAAGTTTTTGATTGTAGCGAATCAAACCCCAAATCAACGAGGCCACAAATACCACCGGCACCGGCAACAACGCCGGGTTTAATGCGGCAATTGCCACTAACGGCGTAATCAGTTGAGTGGTAGCTTCAATAATCAAACTCACCCCAGGCGAAATCATCAAGTTGAGTTGTGATACGTCACCCGTAGCAGCCGCCATCAAATCACCCACCCGTTGGCGGTTATGGAAGGTTTGGCTCTTGCTCAACAAACTGATATACAACTCTTCGCGGGCGTCACGCTCCATGCGTGATGCCAAAAACTCACGAATTACCGTGTTGATCATGTCGACTACTGCAAACGCAGCCCGTAACCCCAGCAACCCCAACGACACAATTAGGAGTTGGTCGATGGTGCCACGTGATTCGATGACTTTAAACGCCTGCTGAATTTGAAACGATGTATACGTAAAGGCACTAATCGCAACTAATGCCAATGCGATAAACCCAATCGGCAACAATGGATAGCGCATCACATGCGAAATAATCCAGCGTACCGCCGTGCTCCGATTATATGCATATTCATTCCCCGTCCGAAATTCTCGTAACACACATGCTCCTTGCTCTGCTATTACCCCTTAATTGCTTCCGTTCCTGATAATAATCGCAGTCATCCTCCATTTTTATACGTACCATAAATTGTAACATAGAACACATTTTCTATCCGTTAAGTTTCACTACCAATTCAATAATGGTTTTGTCAATTTGATGAATCAATTCACTTAGACCATCTGCACGAATGAGCAAATTATCATTATGTCGTGTTAAAAGGGTCTACCATCGCGAAGTGTAATGAAAAAAAGAGGAGTGGGCGGGAGCATTGCTCAACCGCCCACTAGGATGAAGATACCGAGTTGCCTCGGGAGGGATTAGGGGGCGACGTGAAGGTTTGTGGACATTTGCATGTCATTGTGATAACCGTCGCAATCATCACTCAATGCTCTTACTATACCACAGGCTTTTGTTCGAAATATAAGAAATCTATAAGAAATTACTGATATTTGACTATAAACTGTCTTTTTATCGATAATCTTGATAATCGAAGCCCACAATCATATCTTTTTGGATATCGCCATGCAACCAAATATCCAAAATTTGCCCCGAAATCGCCGTTGACGGTGGAATAGCGGGCATTGCACTCCGCTCAAACCACTTAGCATCGGCGAGCTCTTCGGCATCCATGCGAATGTCACCACTCTTGTATTGCGCCAAAAACCCCACCATCACTTGATGGGGAAAGGGCCAACATTGGCTGCCCACATAGCGGATGGTGCCAACCTCGACACCGACTTCTTCGCGCACTTCGCGTGCCACACAGGCTTCAAAGCTTTCGCCGGGTTCGGCAAACCCAGCCACCAAACTATAACGATTACCCCAGCCTACTTTGGTGGTCAACAATACGCGGTCGCCATCATGAATAAGCACAATAATCGCTGGGCTCACCGGTGGGAATACTTCGTGCTTGCAGGGGTCACAACGTAACCCCCAAGTGTTGGGGATGGCACGGTACGGGGCCGCACAGCGACTGCAATACTTCGTCATCGTTTGAAATTCAATCAGTTCTTTTGCGTAACTCCCCGCCATTATCACCTCTGGGCGAATGCCCGGATGATTCATCAAATTGCGCAAATTCACCGTCTGCAATCCCTCAGACAATTCACAATCTGGGTCGACCGTCGCGGCATGCACCGAAACATGCCCTTGCGTGCCTAACGGGAAATGTTTGCGGATGGCGATGCTCGTAGGGGTTTGCGCTGTCCCAGGCAACGGCTCGGCAGGGTTTTGCGAATCAACAACCAAATCATCACCCCGCATCACATACCAAACATGTGTGGTTCCATTAGGCAGATGGGGAGGGTAACAACGAATAAATGCTTCCATGATTGACACCTCTCTGGTCTTTAGACGGCACTGTCATCCCCGGGGCGATTGAACCAACGGAAGAATACCAAAGTCAATACTGCAAAATAGACTAATCCGCCAGGTAACCACATAATCAACCCTGCTAATTCTTGGTCAGACTGAGCAGTCATCCCCCAAGGGCGCGCGACCGCTTCATACGCAGGATAAATCACATACCCGGCAAACGTCAACAACGCCCCAATAATCGTGGGGGGCAACGACATGAAAAACAAATATAACATCAAAAACCCAGGGGTAGCACGCGGAATTTCGGGTTGTTGACTATAGACTGGCCACCACGACAAAATCGCACCAAATATAAACATTAGATGTTCGAGGGCATGCACTTGTTGATCGCGAATCGCCAAATCGTAATTCCCCGGTACGTGCCAACCCACAAATATGGCATTATAAATGATAAAAACACCAACGGGGGAGAAAATAGTTTGGACAATTGCACGGACACTCGCATTACGGAGGAGCAACGACCCGATCGCAGGCGGGATGCTCAATATAATCAGGGGTGGCACAATCAAAATTAAAATTAAATGCTGGACCATGTGCATACTGAGTGACACCAGCGCCAACGTATCAATCGGTGATATCAATGCCACAAACACCCATACTATTGCCAACAAAAACCGGTTACGCATCAACATGGTAGCACCCGCTACCTGCCAACGTTGCGCCAATGGCCCCGTCACACTCAAATACAAGGCAGTTAGTACTACCAAGCCAAGCAGCAACCGTGGCTCAAAATTCCATGCGTATGGATTCATCGCATTCCTCGTAACTAGGTATAAATAGTAACGCGCCGCAGGGGTTTCCCTGCGGCGCATGCATGTGCACGATTACCCAGCAATCCCCACATGATGAGAAAAAATCGTCAGAAATGCGAGGCACAATGTGACGGCAAACGTCAACGGCACAACAAACACAAATTGAAATATCCGCGCATCACCACGCAAATGCATA
>Ga0214917_10002668_pt1 | contig 21412 bp, 17 predicted proteins | sample LL_1208_BB_MetaG_FD_177983 | JGI IMG/M metagenome (GOLD analysis project Ga0214917, IMG submission 177983) | Freshwater microbial communities from Lake Lanier, Atlanta, Georgia, United States - LL_1208_BB | ecosystem: Environmental > Aquatic > Freshwater > Lake | place: USA: Georgia | collected...
AGAGGACGCAGAGACCATATTCCCCAACGTCATTGCATGGCGCAAACGGCGCAGTGCAATCTCCGTGCCGGAAGGTAAGATGATGGCATAAAGGAAGTTTTTTATCTCGCACAGAGCACGCAGAGGACGCAGCGATTACATTCCCCAACGTCATTGCATGGCGCAAACGGCGCAGTGCAATCTCCGTGCCGGAAGGTAAGATGATGGCATAAAGGAAGTTTTTTATCTCGCACAGAGGACACAGAGGACACAGAGGACACAGAGACCATATTCCCCAACGTCATTGCATGGCGCAAACGGCGCAGTGCAATCTCCGTGCTGGAGGGTAAGATGATGGCATAAAGGAAGTTTTTTATCTCGCACAGAGGACGCAGCGATTACATTCCCCAACGTCATTGCATGGCGCAAACGGCGCAGTGCAATCTCCGTGCCGGAGGGTAAGATGATGGCATAGTGCTATGCAGGGAGATTCCACGCTACGGGTGCTTGCACCCGGCATGGAATGACGTTGGGGGCGGGGTATTTCACACTTCCGACTTCATATAGTAATTCCCCATAGGCTATTGCCTATGGGGAATTACTATATGAATTATTGATTGAGGGCTTCGGTGGTGTTGTTAATCATGAAAATCACCCGTTCGCCGATGTTGGTGGTGCGGTCGGCGAGGCGTTCGAGCATGTAGGTGATTTCGATCAAAATTAAACCACTTTCGAGGGTGGCGATGTCGTGTTTGATCATGTCACGGATTTGGGTGTTGACTTCGTCTTCGAGAATGTCAACTTGGGCATCGATGTCGGCCAAGGCCCGAGCCACCGTGATATCGCGCTTGACAAAGGCATCGAGGCTTTGGGTCAACATCTGGTGTGACAATTCACCCATGCGACCAATGGTGGCAGGGATGGGCACAATTGGGGTTTGGTTGAGGAGCACACTGACGCGCTTGGCGATGCCTTTGGCATAATCACCAGCCCGCTCGAGTTCACCGGCGATAGCACTAGTGGCGAGCAAGGCGCGTAGGTCGCTGGCGACGGGTTGTTGGGTAGCGATGAGCTCGAAAATCTGCTCGTCGATGGCCACATGCGTCCGGTCGATTTCGCGGTCACCAGCCACCACGTTGGTGGCCAATGCGGCGTCAGCCGTGGTCAAGGCGCGCATGGCATCGGCGAGGCCGTGCTCGACGCGACTGCCAATACGTAATAAATCGTCGTGGACGTTTTGGAGTTGCCGTGCATAACGGTGCCGCATGTCGAATCCCTTTCTCAATAGTACTGCACACACATTGCATGAACGAGTATGCTATACTAATAATGGTTGTGTGTGCATTGTATTGCACCACTATCTCAAAATAATCAATATTATACAGGCATTTAACTAAGTTACTGTTAAGCCTTGGTTGTATTGTTGCTATTTGTATCGAAGAGGTGCCGGTTCTTATGCGTGATCGCCATTTAATTCGTAATTTTAGCATTATCGCTCACATCGATCATGGCAAAACCACGCTCTCTGATCGGTTCCTCGAAGTCACAGGTACCGTATCTGGGCGTGATCGGCGTGATCAATTGCTCGACGGTATGGACCTCGAGCGTGAAAAGGGCATCACCATCAAAGCCAAAGCGGTGCGCATGGAATATACTGCGCCCGATGGCCTCACCTATGAAATGAACTTGATCGACTGCCCAGGGCATGTCGACTTCACCTACGAAGTGTCACGCGCCTTGGCCGCCTGCGAAGGTGCCGTGCTCGTCGTTGATGCCTCGCAAGGGGTCGAAGCCCAAACGCTGGCCAACGTCTATTTGGCACTCGAAAACAACCTCGAAATCGTGCCCGTGCTCAACAAAATCGACCTTCCCGGCGCTCATCCCGATTTTGTGGCGGCCGAGGTCGAGCGGATTTTGGGTGTGCCAGCCGCTGATGTGTTGCGTGCTTCTGCCAAAAACGGCATCGGCATCAAAGAAATTCTCGATGCCGTGATTGAGCGCGTGCCCCCACCCGATGGCGAAACCGACGTCCCCATGCGCGCCTTGATTTTTGACTCCCACTACGATGTCTACAAAGGCGTCATCGCCTATGTGCGCGTGGTCGAAGGGATTTTGACCAGCAACACCAAAGTGCGCTTTATGGGCTCGGGCATCGATGCAGACGCGCTCGAAATCGGCTACTTCCACCCCACCATGATTGCCGTCGATTCACTCGGGCCGGGTGAAGTAGGCTATATTGCCACCGGCCTCAAACAAATCGGCGATGTGCAAGTGGGCGATACCGTCACCATGTCGGCTGACCAAGCCAGCGAAGCCTTGGCCGGCTACCGCGCCGCCAAACCGGTGGTCTTTGCTGGGTTGTACCCCGTCGAAGCGAACGCCTATATCGAATTGCGTGAAGCGCTCGAAAAACTCTCGCTCAACGATGCCGCACTGACCTTTGCCCCCGAAAAATCAGCTGCCTTGGGCTTTGGCTTCCGCTGTGGCTTTTTGGGGTTGTTGCACATGGAAATCGTGCGTGAGCGCCTCGAACGCGAATACAATTTGACCTTGCTGATTACCGCACCCAGCGTCGAATACAACGTGATGTTGCATACCGGCGAAATGGTGGCGGTCAGTAACCCATCAGAAATGCCCGATGTGGCCCATATCGATTGTATCGAAGAACCAGTGATGCTGATTACTATTATTGTGCCCACCAAGTACATCGGTACGATTATGGAATTGGTGACGGGTAAGCGTGGGGTCTTTGAGGCGATGGATCACCTCGACCCCCAACGGGTATCGCTCAAATACCGCATTCCCTTGGGTGAAATCGTAATTGACTTCTACGACCAGCTCAAGTCGCGCACCCAAGGCTATGCCTCGCTCGACTATGTGCTGTCGGGTTACCAAGTCTCGGATTTGGTCAAACTGGATGTGTTGGTCAACCACCATCCCGTCGATGCCTTGTCGTTGATTGTGCACAAAGACAACGCCTACCACCAAGGCAAGCAGTTGGTGGAGCGCTTGCGCAAACTCATCCCTCGGCAAATGTTTGAAGTGCCGATCCAAGCGGCGGTGGGCAGCCGGATTATTTCCCGCGAGTCGATTCGGGCCATGCGCAAAGACGTGCTGGCCAAATGTTATGGTGGCGATATTTCGCGCAAGCGCAAATTGCTCGAAAAGCAAAAAGAGGGCAAGAAGCGCATGAAAATGGTCGGTAACGTCGAAATTCCCCAAGAGGCCTTTATGGCGGTGTTGTCACTCGACAGCGACGGCGGCGACGATTAAGCAGATATACGGCAACCAAGTTGCCATACAGAGAGGAGCTGCCCGATGCAGCGTGTCGTACGATGGGTCAGCGTGTGGGTGTTGGGGATGCTCTTGGTGGCTTGTGCTAACCCTATGGACCTCGTCAATCCCCCGGCAGCCCGAGTCAATTCCAAGGTGTTGACCAAAACGGAATTGAATACCCGGATTGACCGCCTTGAAGCGGGGATGAAGAAAAACCCCGACCCGAATACCAAACAACCTTCCCGCGCTGAATTGACCTATATGGTCACCGAGCAATTTGTGGTGCAAAACGTGTTGATTGATCTGGCAACCCAGAAAAAAATCACGGCCACGACCAGTGAAGTCGATGCCCAAGTCGAAGAGTTCCGCGCCGCGGTCGCACAAAACACCAAAGATGATTTTGACATGGTGATTAGCGATCAACTCGGCTTCAAGGACTCCAAAGATGCCGGGTTCCGCGAGTTTTGTACCTACTTTTTGGTGCAAAAACGCCTTGCCGAAACGTTGGTGACCACCGATACGGTCACGGCCGAAATCCGCGCCGACCTCGAAGCCCAAGCTGCCAAAAAAGAACTGCAAGCCCATGGTGCGCATATTTTGGTGACTGATGAGGCACTAGCCAAATCAATCATTGATGAACTCAACAAGGGTGGTGACTTTACCGCCTTGGCCGCCAAATATTCCACCGACCCAGGGAGCAAAGACAGTGGTGGTGATTTGGGGTGGGTTGGCAAGGGGCAATTTGTGCCCGAATTCGAAACAGCCTTGTTTGATGACCTCAAAGTGGGTGAATTGACCCAAGTGCCCGTGAAGTCGCAATATGGCTTCCATGTCATCAAATTGTTGGGTCGCGAAGAGCGTAGCCAGTTTGATTTGGCTAATCTCGATAGCGAAATCGCCAACCGCCTGTCCTCGACCCTCAGCCAACGTCGTGGCGAAGAACTCGCCAAGCTCATCGACGCCGAGCGCAAAAAAGCGACCGAAGAGAAGCGCATCGAAGTGGCTCCGACTGAAGTCGCCTTGACGCCCACTGCTGATGCATCCACTGCTCCGACTGCGACACCCGCCAAATAACCGTGAGTGATGGCGCCTCTCGTGTGGATATCCACACGAGAGGCTTTTTGTGCGTGGCAGCGCGCTAGATTGGCAAGTGGTAATAGCGTACGCCGTATAATAACCATATGTTGATTGCAAGTTGTCGTGTAGCGCTGACACGAAAAGGAAATTACCCATGATTACCATTATCGGACTCGGGGCCGCCGACCAATTACCTCCCATCGCAGAAGAATTGCGGCAGTTGCCGTGGTATGCCCGCACCCAACACCACCCCGCCTTGGCAGGTGTGACACTAGCGGGCACATTTGATGCCGTGCTCGATACCCCTGCTGCTGCTCAGCAGATTGTCACGCAGCTATTGGCTTTACCCGGTGATGCAGTTTATTTGGTGCCTGGGCATCCCTTGCTGGCTGATGCCACCGTACGGCTGTTGGGGGCGCAGGCACCCCACCAATTCACGTTGGCCACAAGTGTTTTTCCCACTGAAAAATGGCATATGGCGGTGGGGGTGATGCCGACCACTGCAGGCGTCCAGTATTGTGATGCCCTCGATTTGTTGCCGCTGGTGGATACGCGCGATTCGTGGGCCACGTTTCATGCCAAATTCCCTTACGCTCACCCGGTAGCGCCACTGCCGGTGCACCCAGGCAGTGCGGCGTGGGTCACCAACGTGCATGGTCTGCATCTGTTGCAACAAGTGGTGTTGCAGCTCCAGCAGGCTTATGTGCCGAGTCATCCGGTGGCGGTGGTGCAAGACGACGGGCAGGTGCAACATGGCACGTTGATCGATGCCACGGTGCTGGTACGCGAATTCCCGGTCACGCTCTACTTGGCGGCAGCCGAGCCGCTGGCCAACCAACGTAGTGCCGATGGTATCGCCTATGTGATTACGCGTTTGCTGGGGCCGGGTGGCTGCCCGTGGGATCACGAACAGACGCCCCAATCGTTGCGCCGTACCTTGCTCGAAGAGACCTACGAAGCCATCGATGCCCTCGACCGCGGTGATGATGCCAGCCTGCTCGAAGAATTAGGCGACGTATTGCTCAATATATTGATGCAGGCCGAGATGGCGCGCCAAGCGGGGCGCTTTAGTATGGGCGACGTCTATACCCAAGTCACCGCCAAATTTATCCGCCGCCATCCGCATGTGTTTGGCGATGTGTCGGCCGCCGATAGCGAAGCAGTGTTGCAAAACTGGTACCGCATCAAACAACGCGAAGCGGGCAGTGATACGCCCAAAAGCCCCTTGGCAGGAGTGCCGTTGGCCTTGCCCGCCCTGACCGCCACGATGGCTTTGCTCAACAAATCAAAACGGCATGGCGTGACCATCACCGACCCCGTCGCATCCCCCCTCACTGCCGAACAATTGGGAGCGCAGTTGTTTGATTTGGTTACCAGCGCCGTGCTCCACAATATTGATGCCGAAGCGGCTCTGCGGGAAGTCAATGCCCGTTATCGCCGCCGTGTCGATGCCTTGTTTGCCCGCGACCAGCATTTGCAGGGTCAGACCCAGGAGTTGTGGCACGATGCCGATCGCGACGCATGAAATAGTCCTCGACATGCAGGTGGCACTCCGCAAGCCGCATGCCTGTGGCGGTGCCACTTGGCAGGTGGTGCGCGTAGGGGTCGATATCGGGCTCCGTTGTCTGCAATGCCAGCACCGCGTGACCTTGCCCCGCGACCAATTTGTGCGCCAAGTGCGACGCGTCGTCGCGTTGCCGCCCCCTCCAGCATCAAAGGAATAAGGGTGTGACCAAACCAATTGTGTTGTTTATCATTGGTCAAACGGCGGTGGGCAAAAGTGCCTTGGCGCTCCGTGTGGCGGCGCAACATGACGGCGAAATCATCTCGGCCGATTCGCGCCAAATCTACCGCCAAATGGATATCGGTACGGCCAAACCGACTCCCGCCGAATTGGCACAGGTGCCACATCATCTCATTGATGTGGTGGCACCCGACCAAGTGTTTACCTTGGCGCAATACCGTGACGCCGCCCTGACCGAGATTGCCGCCATCACGGCACGGGGGCGCCTCCCGATGGTAGTAGGGGGCACGGGGCAATATTTGGCGGCCTTGCTCGAAGGCTGGAGCATCCCCGAATTACCCCCCAACGAGGCCTTGCGCGCCGAATTAGAGGTACGGGCTGCCCGTGACGGGGGCGCTGATTTGTATGCCCAGTTGCAGACGCTTGATCCCGTGGCGGCTGCCACCATCCACGCCACCAATGTGCGGCGGGTGATTCGAGCCCTCGAGGTTTGTCTGAGCACCGGCCAGCCTTTTTCGCAGTTGCGCCAACGCGAGGAGTTGACCTTTGACCCGCGGGTGATGTGGTTGACCTGCGACACGCCCACGCTCTATGCCCGCATCGATCAGCGCGTCGACGCCATGATGCAGGCAGGGTTGCTGGCTGAAGTCGACGCGTTGTTGGCGGCAGGGTATGGTTGGGAATTACCGGCCATGTCGGGGATCGGTTACCGTGAATTTATGCCCTATTTCGCCGGTGAATCACCCCTAGCTGCCGTGGTGGAACGGATTAAATTTGACACGCATGCCTTTGCCCGCCGCCAAGCGACGTGGTTTCGGCGCTTTGACAGTCATCAAATGGCCACGGTCGATGTGGCGGCAATCGAGCGTCTAATCGGGGCGTCGTGATGAACTACGAGGCGATGATACGCGCGTGATAGGTGCAAAAAATGCGCCACTGCATAGTCGAGTATGGCACTAACGGTACGGCAGTGAATCGATAGGGTGTGAATATGGGATTGTAATAAAAGCCCCTCTGAATCGCTATTTTGCCGATTCAGAGGAGCTTTTATTGAACGAATTAGATGATTACCCCGCTACCAATTGATCCTGACCCACAAAGTAGACGGCGCTCTTGGCGGCTTCGAGGATGGTTAGCAGGCCGCTACCGGGGTGCACCGCCCCACCCACAAAGTACAATCCGGGCATCCAATCGGCGCGGATGTGGGGGCGCAACGGTCCCAGCTGGCCCCAAGTGTGACTGAGGTTGAATACGGCGCCTTTGAAGACGCGGAATTCGTCTTGCCAGTTTTCGGCCACATAGCAGGTTTCGCTGACGATATGCGCGGCGACATCGTCGTACCCCAGCAAGGCCATGCGCTCGATGATGTAGTCGCGGTAGCGCTGTTTGTTGGCTTCCCAGTCGATGCCAGCATCGGTATTGGGGATGGGCACCAGCACAAACAACGTACTGTGCCCTTCGGGCGCATTGCTGGGATTGATGATAGTCGGGTTACACACATAAAACGACGGGTCGCTGTCGTCGAGCGCCGAATCGTCGATGTAGGGCGCTTCTTTGCTGCGGATATGCTCTGACAAATAGAGCTGGTGATGCGCCAAATCGGGGTACTTTTTGTCGAGCCCGAGGTACAGCATAAACGTCGAACACGAAAAGCGCATCGAGTTGAGTTTTTTGTCGGTGTATGGTCCGCGTTGGTTGGGTGCCAACATATGCGTGACGGCATGCGCTAAATCGGCGTTGAGCACGACAATCTCGGCGCTGACCTCTTTGCCGTTGGCCAAACGAATTCCACGCACTTTGTTTTGTGATGTCAGTACCCCACTCACCGTGGTGTTGTAGTGGATGGTCACACCCAGGTCGCGGGCCGCATTGGCAAACCCTTGTACCAAGGCCGCAAAGCCCCCTTCGGGATACCAAATGCCATCTTCAAATTCGAGCCACGCCACCAAACTAAAGACACTGGCGCATTTGGTGGGATGCATCCCCAAATATTTGGCGGGGTAGCTCATGCCATAGACCAGACGCTCATCTTTGAAATAATTCCAAAAATGGTCGTACAACGATTCCCACGGGCGGAAGCTCAGCGCATCCCAGATTTCTTTGGGGTTGAGGTACCCCAAAATCGAGCGCACCGGCGTGCCCAAATAGGGCCTGTAACCCATCACGTTTTTGCGGATGTGCTCGGCATACCATCGGTCAAAGGCTGCAGGTAAGTCGTCGCGCCAGGCGGCTAGCTGCGCCCGGAAGTTGTCGAGGTTGGAGTCGAGATCGAGGACACTGTTGTCCCAAAACTTTAGACGGGTATTGGGACTGACGCGCTTGAGCGTGACATAATCTTCGAACTGCAAGCCGCAATCGTGAAACAACTCTTGGTAGACCCGCGGTACCTGCAGAATGGTCGGACCGGTGTCGAAATAATAGCCGTCTTTGGTGAAGCCGCGTGTCCGCCCACCTGGGCGATCTTCGGCTTCGTAGAGGTGCACATCGTAGCCCGCTTTGGCGAAGCGCATGGCTGACGCCAACCCGCCGGGTCCGGCACCCACAATTATTAGTTTTGGTTTGGCCATATCGTCCTCAATTTTTTATAAGAGACGCAGTGTAGAGTCGTAGCATGCTACGACTTTACACTGCGTCTAAGGTATCGCATAGCGGGCGACGGTGCCGTCGCGTTTGCCCACGGCGATTTCGGTGCCATCGGGGTTGACACCGATGGCGGTGATGCCGTCACCTTGGCCAATGGTAGCAACGATTTTGCCATCAAGGGTATATGCGGTGATATTATCCAGATAATCTGCTGTTACCAACAAATCACTGCCAGGGACGACTTTGACCACCGCAAATCCTTGCGCCTCGTTGCTGGTGATGGTGGCACTCGGCGTGGCCGCATTGAGCGGGCGTACTTCGATGCGGTGTTTGTCGGTCAACACTACAATCTGTTGGGAATCGGTCATGAAGTCAATGGCGCTGATTGCTTCGTCATGATGGAACAGCAACGTGCGCGAAGCGATATCCCAAATCTCGTACCCGGGTTTGTCACCGGTCCCAATCACCGCCAACACATTCCCCGTATGGCTAAATTCGGCCACTTGAATGTTGGTGAGGGTGGTTTGTAAGCTAAATGGTGTACCCATCGCTTCAATGCGCCATACTTGGATGCTGGTGCTCGTGCCGACGACGAGGTATTTGCCATCACGCGTGGCTGCCAGCGATAGGGGAGTACCATCGATGCCTTGAATGGCTTGGGGCGTATTCGATTCGGGGGTATAGAGGCTGACGGTGTCACTTGCAGTAATCATGGCAAAGCGGTTGGTACCGAGGAAGGCAATGTTTTGGGCGATGCCGGTTAATCCTGCCAAAAACAAGTTGTCGGTCTTATTGGTTTGTTGCAAGCGGAGCATGCCGTTAAAGCCACTCACCGCGAGGACTTTGCCATCATTGGCATAGCGGATGCCAGTGGGAATACCTTGACCGACGCGGAAGGTGCCGATGATTTGCTGATTGGCCATATCCCAAATCAACAATCGTCCTTCTTGATCACTGGTACTGACCAACCGGTTGCCGTTGGGCTCGAGGGATATCCCAAAGATATCGAGCTGGTGTTGCTTGTAGGTGGCTTTTTTGGCGCCTGTGGCGACATCCCACACACAAATCACCCCATCCAAGCCGGCACTATACAATACGGTGCCATCGGCGTTGAGTTGGAGCCCGCGGATGGTAATCCAACTGCTATGCCCACTCAAGGTACGGATGGTCTGCCCTGTTGCGGCATTGAGCATGGTGACATTCCCATTGGTGGCCCCCACAAACAACGACTTGCCGTTTGGCGTCCAGACCAATCCCGTGGCCCAGTAGTGATTTTTCTGGGGGTCATTGGTGTTGATGGGCGTTTGAAAGGCAAAACTGTCGATGGCTTGTCCGCTGGCGGTATCCCACAACCGTACGGTGCCATCGCGGGAGGCGGTGGCTAATTGAGTGCCATCGGGTGACCATGCGATGCCGCCAATCAAATCTTTATGCCCAGTCAAGGTGAATATGGTGCGTTGACTGGCGGTATCCCAGATCCGTACACTTAAATCGGTACTGCCACTCGCCAAGCGTTTGCCATCGGGACTAAAGACGACGTTGCGAATCCAGCCTTCGTGCCCACGCAAGGTGTAGGCTTCGATGTTGTTGGTGACATCCCAGACATGGATGATGGAGTCGTTGTTGGCGCCACTAGCGAGGTAGCGTCCATCGGGCGACCATGCCAGACTAGTGACGCTCCCGACATGCCCGCGAAAGACGGCCGTTTCGCTAAATTGTTCTACTTCGTGGATGGAGATACTATCGCCGGCGGCGATCGCGATTACTTGCCCGTTGGGTGCCCACGCCGCCGGACCAAAGGTAGTACTAGTGATGACGTTGCTGACTTGCAGATTGGCTGCGTTTTTGTCGTCAATCACTTTGTTGCTACTGATAATGGTAGGGATGCGGGTAGGCGTCGCTGCCACGATGGCCTTGCTGGTGCTCGGCGCGGGCGTGGGGGTCGTGACAGCGAATTTAAAAGAACTTGCGAAGCTTCCGCCCCACAAAGAGCGCAATGGGCTACCGGGCAACACCAAAGCGAGCACAATGCAGAGCATGACGGCCAAAATCGTCAAGGTGATGGCAACCGCAACCAAACATCCTAGGCGAATATTATTCGAGGGAGCACTTTGTTGCATCACAGGGACATTGGTTGCACTGTTTGGTGGCGTGTAGTTGCCTGCCAGCATCGTATTGTCCGGCTTCGATTCTGTTACGCTGGCTGGTGGTGCGTTGAGGTTGAGGATGCCATTGTCGACGCCCGGTCCCGGCTCGCGGCTGCCGAGGGTTTGGATGGTGTCAAGCGAAATCTGCATTTCGGCGGCGCTTTGATAGCGGTTTGACACGCGGGTCTGCAAGGCGCGGAGCAACACTTGCTCAAACATTTCGTGCAAGGCTGGGTTATGTGTTCGTGGGGTGATAAATTTGGCACCGCTTTGTTGCACTTCGGCGCTGAGTGGGGCGATGCCGGTGCTGGCAAAATACGCCAAGGCGGCAATTGCATAGATGTCGCTGGTCGGGCTACAGCCACTCGTTGGCACTTCGGGAGCCCGATAGGGGGTGGCGGTCGAGCTGGCACCGCGAATCATCGCAAATGGGGTCAACATCCATTGCCCGTCATCGCGTACGATGATATCGCTGGGGGCTGGCGTGCCGAGGTAGATAGCAGGGCTTTGGCTATGCAGTTGGCGTACTACCGCAAGAATACGGGTCATTTGGCTGGTAACTTCGGCTTGGGTCAAGGCACCGTTGCGCATCCGTACTGTTTGTCCCAAATCATGCCCTTGGGGTGCACTACTTATTGCAATGAACCCCGTCTCAGTGACAGCGTGGCTGACGAGCGGAAGGAGTGCGCTATCACTGATCGCGGCGATCCGTTCGCATTGTTGACTGAGCTGTTGTTGGTGCGTGGCATCGCTGGTGGTCCATTCTGCCACATAGACCAAGGCGCCACTTTGGTCATCGCGACAACAAAAAACCGCCACGCCGGATTGTTCATCGATGGCATATATCACGCGGTAGCGACTGTGAATGATGCGCTCTGGTAGCGACATGCTAGACCTCGTTACATAGGTGGAATAGACTACTCCACTAAAGAATTCCGTGTGCTCGTGCCTGATCAATGCGTTCGACGGTGCGGCGGGCACTGCGAATTGAACCTTCAATTGAGGCCATAAACTCTTGTTGCGTATAGTCGCCTGCCAAAAAGAAATTGGTGATGGGGGTTGCTTGGTCGGGGCGGTATTTTTCTACCCCGGGGCGAGCCGAATAGACTGAATTGGGGATGCGCACCACGTGTGATTTGAGCAATTTGGCCGTGCGTGCCAGCGGGTGTAATTCGCTGAACTCGCTGAGTACGGTGGCAATCACATCGGCATCACTGCGGCGCATTAATTCTTCGGCAGGCGCCACTACCAGTTCGATGATGGAACCTCGGCCTTGATGGTAGTCAGGTGATACCCGCGTCAAGTCGGCATACACGCTAATGTGGGTCCCCGAGCTAAAAATCAAGTTGTTGACATCGGTCACGAATTGATCGAAGTGGAGCTGCACGGTAATGACTGGTTGCCCCTTGAGGTATTTGAGGTTGTCGAGGACGGCATGTTTGCGCATAGAAGCCGGCAAGATTTTGCGCAAACTATGGACCGGCATTGCGGATACCACTAGGTCAGCATGCATCTCTTCGCCACTTTCGAGGCGCACGCCGTTGACTTTGTTGGCCGCTTCGTCATGCAAAAAATCAGTGACTTTGCTGTTGAAGCGGATATTGACCCCGTTGCCTTGTAAGCGAGCCATCAAGGGATCCCACAACCGCTCTTGGGGTGATCCTTTGACGAGTCCCATCTTGGGGGCATTGGTTTCTTTGGCGAAATGGAGCAACGCCGTCAGCACTAATTTGGCCGACACGGTGTCACATTTTTGGAAGTTCAGTGCTAACGCCATGGCATCCATGACTTTGTCGATGGTGCTTTGGCCCATGCCGTTGGCCAAGTGCCATTCTTTGTAGGTGATATCGGCTTGTTGGTCGAGGTAGGCTTGCGACCCAAAAATCGGCTTAATCAACCCGCGTCCCATCCGTAGTTTTTCACCAAATGTCATCAGTTCGCTTTTGGCAACGCCCATCAGACCGTTGAGGGGAGCGGGTAGGCCTTTGACGAATTCAATCGAGGCGTATTTGCCCCCTTGGAGTGCAAAAATCATCTCGGCCGGCTTCCAGTCAAAACTCTCGGCCAAATCGACTTCAGCAAGGAAGTCAAGTAAATTATGATAGGCACCAAAAAAAACATGTAAGCCACTTTCGACCCAGTCGCCGTCAGGATCGCGCCACGCCGACACTTTGCCTCCAGGCACGTCGCGTTTTTCAAGTAAAGTTACTTGGTAGCCACGGTCATTAAGCCATTTGGCGGTGGCAAATCCCGCTGGCCCTGCTCCTGCAATGATGACATGCATGGGGTTTTCCTTCTATATAAGGGTGAATAGCAGCGCGATTACTTAGTGTTTGCGTATCAACACTTTGTCGATGCGTAAGCCATCCATATCGATGACTTCGAGGCGCCAGCCGTGGGCCTCGACCACAGCCCCCGCTTGGGGAATATAGCCGAGCAATGTCAATAGATACCCAGCCAAGGTGTCAAAGCGCGCACTATCTGCGTCGTGGACGACCAAATCCGTGCGCTGGACGACCTCGTCGATGCTAGTTACGCCATCAACCAAAAACGAGCCATCTTCGCGCTTGACGATTTGTTGTGATGCCACATCGTCATACTCATCAGCGATATCACCGACAATTTCTTCGAGGACATCTTCGAGGGTGATTACCCCTTCAACCGTCCCCAATTCGCCAACCACCACCGCTAAATGCTGTTGGTTTTTTTTGAACAAGGCGAGCAAGCTGGCTGCTCGACTTTGCTCGGGGACAAACACAGGGGGGCGCATGGCTGTCCGAACGGCCACGTTGAGTTCACCACTCCGTACCAAACGCAAAATATCCCGGGCATGTACGACGCCTACCACGTGGTCGAGGTCTTTTTCGTAGACGGGAGCCCGTGAAAATCCGCTGTTGAGCAAATCATCAACCACGTCGCTGAGGAGCGCATTGGCATCGAGCCCATAGACGTCGGTCCGTGGGGTCATCACTTGGCGCACTGTCAATTCACCGAGGCTAAAAACACTTTCGATGATTTCGCGTTCGTGATGCTCAACTGCGCCACTTTGGGTGCCTTCACGAACTAATTGGCGGATGTCATCTTCGGTGACGGCGCTGTTGTTGGCGGTGTGTTGCCCAAACAACCTGAGCAAAATCTCGGTAGAGCCTGTCAAAATCGCCACCAATGGTCGTGTCACGGTCGAAATGATGGTCATCGGCACTGCCATGCGAATAGCAATCCATTCAGCATGTTGCAATGCCATGCGCTTGGGGACTAATTCGCCAATCACCAGCGACAAAAACGACAACCCTAACACCACGATTGCCAAGGCAACGGTATCTGCTTGATTGCCAATATACGGGATGGTTGCGATAAATGGGGCAATCAACGCTGCGATACTTGCTCCTCCAAACACGCCGGTCAAGGTACTGATGACGGTGATGCCAACCTGTACCGTTGATAACAAGCGATTGGGGTCATCTTGGAGCGCAAGGGCAGATAGTGCGCGACTATCACCATCGTCGGCTTTTTGTTGGAGCCGTCCTCGGCGTGCCGATACCATGGCAAGCTCTGTCCCCGAAAAAATCCCGTTGGCAATGACTAGCATCAAAATGAGAAAAAACTCGCCACCCATTACGCACACTCACATAAAATAATCTACTAACACTATAGCAGTTTCTCATGAGAATATGATAAATGAATGAGCTACTTTCACGATACATGCGCCTAATTTGTGTGCCTTTTGGAAGGGGGCAAACGGTATTATGACCGGAGGTGCAAGATGTGGGAACGATTGTGGCAACTTTTTTTTCCTGATCAATGTCATGGTTGTAGACGATTTGGTGCCCTATTGTGCGATACGTGTAGTGCCCAATTGGGGCGTTATGCAGGTGATTCCCCTGCATGCGGGGCGACCAAATTTACCATTGCCTTTGTGTATGGGGGGGTATTGCGGTCGGCGATTTTGGCAGTCAAATACGCTCGTCAGCGTCGCCTCGGTGTGGCATTGGGTGAATTACTGGCGCGTGAGCCTTGGCAAAGTGGTAATGCAGTGGTTGTGCCATTGCCTGGCGCCCCACAACGGGTAGCGCAACGTGGCTACGACCAAGCGGTAGTGTTGGCGCATGCCGTTGCTACTGCGCGACGGTTGCCAGTGAGCAGACAACTTGTGCGGGTTCGTCACACCACCGCCCAAGCCAAGCTCAGTCGGCGCGAACGACACCAAAACGTGGCAGGCGCGTTTGTTTGGCACGGAACACCACCCCCCGCAGAGATTATTTTGGTTGATGACATTTGTACGACGGGGGCTACCATGGCGGCGGCTATCAGCGCCATCACACATGCGGGTCCTTGTGCGGTGCATGTGGTGGTACTGGCTCGCGGCGTGTTGGATGGCTGAGGCACAATACGGAAAAAACGTCCATGGTGGGGAGCCCCCACCATGGACCTACCGGACGACTAGGGCTATTCTTCGATTTCTTCGTCGGCGTCGTTGTTTGTCTCGAGGGTATCGAGGCGGTCGTGTTCTTCGTCATCACTGCTAAATGGATCGGGCTCGTTATCCTCGTGATCATCTTCGGCTGATTCAACCTCATCGACATCGTCTTCGATTTCATCGAAGCCGACGCGTCGGTCGTTTTCGTCGATGAGTTTGCCCGGGAATGATACTTCATGGCGATTGTCAGGGTTGCGATATGATTCGCGGATAACGATTTGAATTTGGTCACGCTTTTCGTTGAGGCTCAACACCGCAGCCGTATATTCATTGCCGAGCTTCATAAAGCGAATTAAGCGGGCTGCGAGGCGGGGCTCAAGCCGACCAAGATTGACGCCGTTGCCGTCATAGACATCGAGGGCGATGGCATCATCTAACGAACTCACAGGTGTTGATTCACCTTCGACAGCGTCGGTTGATTTACTTGCATGCGTGTTAGCCCGCAAGGTGAGTTTTTCACCGGGCACGAGGCTGATTTCGGCGTCGGTATCGATGTGCAAGCTAGTCAAGGTTGATTTGCCGGTTTCGATGGCAAACATGCGCATATCGACAAACTCACGGGTTTTGGCAGGTGCCGAGCGGGTGCGTGCAATGAGGGTTACCATTCGGCGGGCGATGGGGTTATGTTCGCTGAGTTCGAGCACGCGTTGGTACGTCTGTTCGGCATTATCGATTTCGCCGTTTTCGAAGTAGGCTTTGGCGAGTCGATTGAGTGTTTCGATGTCGTTGGGGTCGCTCGACAACAGCTGGCGGCTACTATCGATGGCAGCTTCCCAGTTCCCATTGCGGGCATAGACAATCGCTTCGTTTTGCATATACCGGCGTTGCCGTAATGCTTCATCTTTCTTGTTCACCGTTGACTCCTTTTCGCCACGCCTTAAACCGCGCGTACACATCCAAATAGGGGATGATTGATACAATATGTCACAATCGCAACCGCGATGCTATTGTCGATGCCATTGGTTTGGGGGTGATTGACCATATAGGTAGCGATTGCCACAGCAATCATGTTGTTGATCATGTGCGCGACCCACCCCGCCCATATTGACCCACTCGCATGGCGCAACCACGCCAGCACCAACCCCATCACAAATGTCTGCATGACAAGCACGATAGCCCCTTGTGATGCCGACAGACTATGTCCCACCGCAAAAATCAGTGCACTGCCTCCGATTGCCCCCGATACGCCGGCAAGGGTGCGGATGCGCTCCCAAAAATAACCTCGGAAAAGCAACTCTTCGCCGAGTGGTGCAATAATCGTAGCAGCCACCAAAAAAACCAGCTGCCCGGCATAATCACCGGCGATTATGGGGTACCCAGCCGTTTGGTTTTGCCGGAGCCCCAATAACACAAACACCACACCCACGACAATATTACTTACGAGCACCAGTGGCACGCCAATAATGCTATAGAGGGCAACCCGCGGCCAATCTGCAATGGCGATACCAAGGCGTTCACGTTGCGTATCGGCTAGTCGCCACCAAGCCCAGCCTACAAATGCACTGTTTTGCAACAAAATAATTGCAAATACGCCATTTGCGCCGAGTGCCCGCATGCTGATTTGGCTGGGCCAATGACCATTTGCCCACCACAGTGCACCCCCAGCCACCCCAAAACTCACCACCACCATTATCACTAGAATTGTGATGATGTCACCACCGAGGCGGATATAGGGGTTATGCCGGTACAACTTCACCACACACTGTCCCTTGCAGTGACCACGGGCTCGTCGCCGTGATGTGGACGAGGGCGAGCTTGCCTCGCCAATCATCAGGGCTGGCAAAAAAGACCAACACATTGCCGGCAGTGCGTCCGCGCCACTTGCCTTTGCTTTCGCCTTCGACCAATACTTCGACGATTTGGTCATAGAGGCGGGCACTGCGCTCGGTGGCGATGACTTCTTGCTGGCGTTCGAGCTCAATCCGGCGGAATTGTTTCAACCCGTCGGGGATGGCGAGGGCTGGGTCTTCTTCCATGGTGCCAGCCCGGGTGCCGGGCCGTGCCGAGTAGGCCGCGATATGCACTTTGTCGAAGCGAATCTCGGCGAGTACATCCTTGGTGCCTTGGAATTCTGCTTCGGTTTCGCCGGGGTGCCCCACGATGATGTCGGTCGTCAACGAGATATCTGGCATCGCCGTGCGGATTTTGGCGATGAGCTCGCGGTAGCGTTGCACGGTATAGCCACGGCGCATGCGCTTGAGCATGGTGTCGTGACCAGCTTGGATGGGCAAGTTGATTTCACGCGGGCATTTGGGTAATGCGGCCATGGTGGTAATCAAGTCGTCGGTCATCCAGGCAGGATGTGACGTCAAAAACCGTAACCGCACCAACCCGGGCACCTCGTGGACGGCCCGCAACAAATCAGCTAAGCCTGGGCGCCCTGGTAAGTCGTGACCCCATGAGTCGACGATTTGCCCGAGCAAGGTTATTTCTTTGGCGCCACGGGCAATAATTCGTGTGACTTCGTCGACGATTTCGGCTAATGGCCGACTGCGTTCTTTGCCACGGCGCAGTGGGATGACACAAAACGCACACGACATGTTGCAGCCGTATTGGATGGGCACATGCACCGATACTGGTGGATTGGTCCAATCGGCCACCGGTAATGCTGGCTCGTCAAGCCCATAAATGGGGTTGGGGGCCAAGGCGACCACTTCGTCTACGGCTGAGGGCGAGACAAAATGGTCGACGATGGGCAAGCGGGCTTTGAAAATAGATTCGTTGTTGGGACCAACCATGCACCCCCACAACACTACCTTCATGTCGGGGTGCTCTTTTTTGAAGCGCTGGAGATCGCCGAGCTTCCCCAAAATGCGCTCTTCGGCAGATGCGCGCACACTACACGAATTGAGCACCACAAAGCTGGCACTACTTGGTTCGCTAGCAGGCACATAGCCGACACTTTGCAGGGCACTTTCGAGGCGTTCGGAGTCAGAAATATTCATCTGGCAACCAACCGTCCAGACGTAATAACGCCGCTCGCGTGGCGTATCGTCACGCGAGGTATCGGCGACGTCTGAAAGGATGAGAGGGATGTCGTGCATCAATGGCTCGTCCTTGTGTATGATCACTAACGGTGTATTATAGCACAGCTCAGCGCTCCATGATTACCATACTGCAATTGGTAAATCATTGCTGATGCTGAGTTCTGTGGCATTGCGGAGTGCCGCCAAACAGCGCATTACGGGGTGAGTGGCTGGTACTTGCATCTGTACCAAAAGCGTATTGAGCCGATAAAGCTCTTGTTGTAAGCGTGGGGTAGAGCCAAATGATACGTAATTTTCTTCTTCATCGTCTTCATCGAATTCGAATTCGTCGTCTGCTTCGATGGGGATGATGATGGGCTCAGCAAATTCGACCGGGATATAAAAAAACGGGTCACCATCTGGCTTTATGAAATGGGGGAACTGCGTATCCAATTCACCTTCAATGATTTGTTTGAGGATTGGGTCAAGATCTTCTTCTTCGGTGAATTTTTTGTTGAGCAAAGGGGTAATGTCCATCCCTTGTTCGATATAGGCGGCTGCTTGGCTGAGGCGATAGAGGTCACCGTAACGGCGAATCCCACCTTCCCAAATTTGTACCCCGGGATTGGTCATCAAATCGATGATGACCCCTTCTTGGCGTAGCGCATCTTGGAGTTGTTGAATCCACTCACGCTCTTCTTCGTATGATTCACGGTCTTCGGCAGGCGTGTAGTTGAACAATGAACCAACGACAAGGGTTATTTCGTTATCTTGATCATCGGCACGGTTTTGTTTGTGATTGGCGTTGCTCACGCGTGTGCTCCTCAAATTGTTTTAGTACGATACAAGTGTACACAATCACACGCTATCCTGCAACCATCACTCATTGCACGCTGAGTCTCTGCATGATTGTCGAGCAATACTTTGTACACAGAACATCATAGCAGAATGTGTACAAAAGCATCGCTACTACTAATGTAGCGAACCCGCAGAGAGACATTGCACCGTGGTAATCCTGCAAAAATAGCGTCGCTGGATAGTTGTGGTGTTGCTGTGTGGCGCAAGCGTGTTTGTTGGGGTGCGGTTTGGTCTGCCCACAAACACAACAACCAAACACATCGGTAGCCTGTCTATTGCCCAACCACCAATTGTCGCTGGCTCAGTACTGGTGCGCATGAATTCCCTATCAGTAAGCACTAATTTGCCAGACGCACCCCGCAATAGCACGAGCAAAGCTGAGCATGTGCCTCGTGTTCGTGGCACGTTTGTTTTTCGCAAGCTCATTTAATGGACTGCGGTGATTTGGTGTGACTTATGCCTGACGATAGGCCTGCAATGTACGCGCAATTTGCTCGAGATGGTCTGCGCCGTGCGCGACGTAACCCACCAGTTGGCGGTGCTGGCTGACTGCGCCGAGCTCGGGGTGGTGGCCTGTGCGCTCCCAGTCACTATCTGTGAGGTTGTCAAAAAACTCCGCCCACCGGTGATGGAGACCTTGCAAAATCAGCAATGATGTGGTGACATCGGCGGTTTGACTATCACCAAACGCTGCCCAGGCATCTTGATCGTAGGGCTTGAGGGGGGGATTGGCTTCGCTGGCAATCAAGCGGCAACGAATATAAGCGGTCATATGTGAATCAGCCAAATGATGGACGTTTTGGGCAATGCTCCACTCACCGGCTAAGGGGTGTGCCGTCATGCAGGCTTCATCAAGGTCGGCGATAGCGGCCATAAGTTGTTGAGGGAATGCGCGTAGGGCGGTAATTTGTTCGGCATAGAGTGGTGGCATGGCAGATTCCTTTTTGACGGGGTTAATGGATATATTATTGCAGAATTGGCGAGTGTTCGTGGTAGGATAGTCAGGCAAACTGGTTTTCAGATAATAAAAAGAGGACGATGATGACGCATACTTCATTACCTGCGGCCCATGGGGGCGATCAGTGGCAGGCGCGTGACCGTGATGCCTTGGCCACCCTTGGGGTAACCACCGAATACGGACGCCTGCGCCGCGTCATCATGCACCGCCCCGGTGGCGAAATCGACGGTATCACTAATCCCGGCAAAGTATTGTGGGACGATATCGTCGCGCCAATAGCGGCCCGTGAGCAACACGACAACCTCACTAGTATGTATCGCTCATTTGGAGTGGAAGTGATTGAATTGGCACCGGGAGAGCGTGCCACCCCGAATATTTATTTTTGCCGAGACCATTTTTTTATGACGCCACGGGGTGCCATCATCGCCCGCATGGCGTCGGCAGCACGAGCCGGTGAAGAGCAAGTTGCGGCGCAGGCCTTGCTCCGGAGCGGGGTGCCGATTGTCCACGGTGTGCATGGTGATGCGGTATTTGAAGGCGCCGACGTGATTTATGTGCGTGATGGTGTGGTCATCGTGGCCACCGGGTTACGCACCAATATGGCAGGAGCGCAACAAGTCGCCCACGAACTCAAAAGTATGGGACTAGAGCCACATATCGTCAATATGCCGTGGGGGTGTGGCCACATTGATGGTGGTGTCAATATTGTGGGGCCGCGGACGGCGGTGATGGTGCCCAACAATGCCCCCCACGAAGCCTATGAATTACTCCGCTACATGGGATTTACGGTGATTAATGCCATGGATGCGCCGGGTGTCGATCATTACCCTCGCTCAATCAATATGGTACCGGTGGCACCAAATGTGGTGGTGATGCCGGCGGGTAACCCTTCGATGCGTAAGTTGTTTGAAGCGCATGATATTGAATGCCACGAAGTCGAGATTTCGGAATTGATGAAGGGTGGCGGTGCTGTCCACTGTATGACTGGGGTGGTTTGGCGCGAATAATTAGGCATTGCCGCCGTACTGTTGCATTAGTTGCCACAAGGTGGGGAGTGGGATGGAGCCTTCGAGGTGGATGTGGAGCTCTACTTTGGGCAGGGAGTGAAGCCAGGGATGCATTACGATGTTCTTTCTAGCCTCGCACAGAGGATATTCTTTGGCTCGCACAGAGGACGCAGAGGGCACGGAGATAACTTCAAATTTCCGACTTCATCTGTCTCGCACAGAGGACGCAGAGGGCACGGAGCCACTTTTATGATGTGGTGAGCGATGAATGCTGCCTTGTGCGCAATGGCATTGTTAATTTCGCACAGAGGACGCAGAGGGCACGGAGCCACTTTTATGA
>Ga0214917_10002669_pt1 | contig 21412 bp, 16 predicted proteins | sample LL_1208_BB_MetaG_FD_177983 | JGI IMG/M metagenome (GOLD analysis project Ga0214917, IMG submission 177983) | Freshwater microbial communities from Lake Lanier, Atlanta, Georgia, United States - LL_1208_BB | ecosystem: Environmental > Aquatic > Freshwater > Lake | place: USA: Georgia | collected...
TCGGCTTTCGTTGTGCCAGTAAAATAGTTTTTCGTCGACGGCGAATAGTCGAACGGAACCTGCAATATCGTGTTGCTGGGAATTGGCTAAGTTAATGGTAATAAATGGGGAGTTATTCGCGTTGGGTACGTATCGATTGGTGTAGGTGGCCTGGGTTTTTAAAAATCCAAAATGGATGTTGGCCATGCTTTCAGAAAATTCAATGGCATAGCCCGCGTCGCTATCCGCCCACCCGCGGCCTGGATTTTTAAATAATTGCTGGTTGTAACTAAATCGGGTGGCCATTTCTCCGAAAAACGGGACAGTGCTAGAGGTACTGGAATCTAATTTGTAGAGAATGGTGTTGGGTTCCAGTGTGAATTGGTCCGTCGTGGGGTAGATACGTAGTGCTTTTTGGTCGACCAAGTAGTTGATCTCTTGAAACCGGGCGATGGTGAATTCTTGGGAGACAGGAATGATAAATGTGCTTGGATCAATGTAGTTGATCGTGAGTTTGGGTAGCGCGATGAGCATGTTGTTACGTCCCGATGCGATATCTCGGGTCACCGTTTCTCCGTCAAGATCCCATTTGTAACTCGTACTGAGTGTGGCATCGAATCCGGGACCAAAGTTCTTTTGAAGGGAAGTTGTCAATGCTAATTGATCGTCGAGGGTCTCGGCTTGGAAATCTTTGTCGTATCCGACATCGATGTTGAATATCATTCGATCTGGTAAATCAATTGTACTTCCAGCATTGGTTAGGGCTCGGCTGCTTTTTAGGGACCGAAAGTTGTTTTCCGATTGTAAAAATCGGAATAATGAGCGGCCATTATATCGGTAATTTGCGGCAAACGATTTGGCACCCGTTTCAGAGACGTAGTCGTCTCGGTTGCTGTATTTCAGGTTGAGAACTTCGCCGACATCCTGGTATTGGACTTCGAATTGTTGGTAGTCGTGGGCATCGCGTCCAAGGGAGTTAATTCGTTCACCATCCATTGAATCGAACATTCCAGAAATGGAGAATGGTCCGTTGGTGTAGGTGGCTTCGATGGCTTTTTTTTCGGTTTTGTCCCCTGTATTGGTTTCGTCGAGACGATAGTAGTTGATGGCCCCTGACAACGACGCGTCCCATTTGAATTGATGTCGTCCTCCCCAGCCGATGCCTTTGTTTTCGTACCAATCTAAAAAAATGCTGGAACTCTTGTCATCAACCAGATCGTAATCAATTGTGTTTTGGACGAACCAGCCCCATCCCGGGGTTTCCCTTTTGCCGACGGTTGGAATGTTCCAGATGATCTGACGTTCACCAATTTCGTAGTAATAAAACGGGGTCCAGAACCCAAATGGAACCCCCAGAATTGGCATGTACACGATTGTATTAAAGGTGAGGATGTAATGGCCTGGTTTGTAGTCAAAATATTGGCTCCAGGTAAAATAATGGGGATCGGGAAGATTGCAGCTGGTTAATGTCGCGCTTTCTCCGGATTTGATTTGTGGCCGATCGACTACCTTTTCGGCACTGAGGTATACGGGGAGTGTCATATCGGATGGCTGTACCGTAACCGTAATATGGGAGAGTTCTGCGACTTCGTTGCCGAGGTCGATCGAAATTTTATCCGTCGCAAATTCATCGTTGCCGCGACGGACGATGATATTTCCGGTGCCTGAGGCAATATTTGATTCGGTATCAATGGTCAGCTTATCGGCTCTTACTTCGACGTCGTCGAGTGTGATTGTGACCTTGTGGTCTAATTGTAAGGAATGCGAGTCTTCTTGATAAATCAGGGATTCTGCGGATAGTTGAGCTGACCGCTCAGCGCTTAAAATTGCAGTGGCACCAGCAATGAATGTGGTTCCGATGAGCCCCCATCGGGTCCAACTTGTCATTGGGGGGGCAGTGGAAATGATATCCGACGTTCGAGCCCGTGGCTCCATCGATTCCAGTAGTCTGCGACCGGAATTAGATAGCCCATACGACGTTGAATCAAATGGGGGATTGGGGCCAATTCTGCTGCGTTTTTCCAAAAATCGAGAGCGGGTTCTAGATCGTGTTGGTGGTAATAGGTGTCTCCTAAATTTAATCGCGTGATGTAGGAATCGGCACGCAAGGCGTATGCCGATTGAAATTGCTGTTCTGCTTCATTGAGGCGATTTTCTCCGGTTGCAATTAGCCCGCGAACGAGATGGTTGAGATCGTAGTGAGGGTTGAGCCCTTCTGCTGTTTTGATGAGTGCGAGTGCGTCATCAGTCTGCCGCTGAATTAGTTTAAGTAACGCAAAGTTACAGTAGATGACGGTCAGGTTTGGATCCATTTGAAGTGCCAATTTAAATTCATCTTCGGCGGCCTTAAGTTGGTGTTTGAATAAATAGTCCACTCCAGCGTTGTTATGAGGGTGTGCGAAGCTCATGGTTTGGTTTGCGGACAATTCCGGGTTTCGTACCGAGGTTATCACAAGTTGTTGACTTGAATTGTAATAACCGGACACGGCTTTGACGCGATAGGCGATCACACTTTCTTGTTTGAGTAATTTGAGAACGGGTTGGATTTCTCCGAATGTAATATCAAATTCCAAAATGGACTCTAGGGATTCGATCGATCGATTAATGTCGCCCAAACTGAGATAGTTGGTACTGGCAAGATACCGTGCTTGGTTCGAAATTGCCGTTGGGATCGATCCGTCTGGCGAAATAAGGCGATTGAGATGATTTAACGATTGATCGTATCGGCCCAGGTCTAAAAAACACCGGCTAATCATGAGTTGGGCAGGTAGATAGTCGGAATCGGTTGATCGAATCTTTTGCAGTTGCTCTAGCGCGAGATAATAATCGCCCTGAATAAAATAAGAGATTCCCAAATTGAGCGTGGGTTCTTGATCTTTGCTTCGATCGGCAATGAGATGTTCTGTGAATCGTTGTTTGAGCCCCTTCATTTGCGCATGAAGATCAGCGTTGTAAGGGCTTGCCATTAAAGCGGCGTATAATGTGGATTCACTTTTTTCAAAGTCGAGTTTGAACTCATAGGCAGTTGCGGTAAGTTGTTGGGCGGGAATGGACCATTCGGTACCGTTGAGCATCTGACATTCCACAATGGCTTGGTCCAGCTGGCGATGCTGAAGGAGTAGCTTGGATCGTATATAGTGACATCTGTCGGTGGTGTCGGGGAACGACTTTGCAATTTCGACTAGTCGTTGCTCGATTGGGTCGGTCTCTTGTAGATCGTATTGGATCATTTTCTCGAGGTAATCGAGGGCTTTTTGAGGCATACATTGAAATATCGAAATGTCTGACAATAGTTGCATGGCAAAGACCTGTGCGGGATAGAGTGACAAGATATGTGTTGTAATTTCATTGATTTCAAATAAAAATTCTTTTTCGGGATGCGTGAACAGGTGATTTAAATATCCGACCGCTTCCGAATATTGTTGTGATAGAACGAGGGCCCTAGATAACGTCAGATAAATGGGTGCGGAATCTGGAAAAAGTTCTTTTCCTTCCATCAGTAATTGAACGACCAGAGGGGATTCCGAGGGATGCCAATCCAGCAATGCCCCGAGGTGAAACGCGGCTGAATCCGGCTTGCAGACTTTGCAATAGGTGCGAAACAGGGTTTCTCGTAACCGTCGATTGTCTGGGGCCATGCTAACCAGTTCTTCTAATCGAATTGTGACATCTTGGGCGTGGAGAGGTGACTTGGTAACGATGATTTCATAGGTTGCAATTGCGTCGTCAAATCGCCTGCACTTTCCGAGAAGATTTGCTAGGGCAATTTGGTAATGTAATGCGTCCGGTTCTCGTTCAACGAGTTTTGTATAAAGTCCCACTGATTTTTCGTATTCAAATTGGCCCAGGTACATCTTTGGCAAAATATCTAATATGGCAGAATCAAACACATCTTTTTCGATGGCCGATTCAAAAATGCTTTCGATTTCGACATGTCGTGGTGCCCGTGACCAAATTTTGCCCAGCAATTGGTAGGCCGCGGTTTCATCAGGATTGTGGTCTAAAATGTCTTCTAATTCTTGAATGGCTTCGGTATACCACCCACAAATTGCGAAAAGATCTGCGACCAAGAGTTGGATGGCCTTAGCGGTGTCGCTCTGGGTAGTCAGTTGCAACAGCGGTGTGACAATCGCAGGGAGAATGTGGGGCGCTGTATGGACCAAAAATCGTAATTTTTCGGACGCCGTTTGGATATCGCCCTTCGCTGCGGCATCTAGGCCGGCGATAAAATCAGGATTTTGGGAAAGTGTTAATGTCGATAAATGTTGCGATTTCATCGGTGTTTGGTGTGATACATCAGTAGGCCAATGCCCCACGTTCCAAATAGAAGATTTGCACCCCACACAGATATGAATGGGGATAGTCCGCCGCCTTTTCCTAGTGCACGGCAGACTGCAAGGACAAAGAAATATAACATCACTGTAACGGCGGCAACGCCAATCGCAAGTACAACGCCCCACCAATCTTTGCCGGTTTTAATCAGAATCAGACAATATCCGATGCCGATAATGCCAAAGACGAAACATGCGGCTGGTATCGATTGTTTTAATCCATATTCGACCTTGAGCGACTGTGTGGAAATCCCGCTTTTTTCTAAAAGTGCAATTCTAGATCTGAGTTCTTTGGAATCCATTTCCGTTGGCGCCTTTGAATTGCTGTCCAGTAATCCAAGATCTTGATTGACGTGGATGGTCATTTTTTTGAATGTATTAACGTAATCAATGTCAGCATCGCTATTAAGCTCGATTGTTTTGCCATCCCATAGCTGCCATTGGTTGAGCCCCCATTGAGCACGATTCGCTACCAAAATTTTAGGAAATTGGCCGGTATCTTCGAAGACGAGGACCGTTTTCATTTCGCCGGTTTTTCGATTGACCTGTTGGACGTAAAAAAAGCGATCTTCAGTGCCTTTAAATACCACGTCCTCAGCTATTTCTGGGGGGGGCTTTCGTTCAATTTCTCTGGAAATAAGATCATTTGCATGGTGGTTGGTCCAAGGGACGACAACTTCATTTGCTCCGTAAGCCAGCGCACTTGCCATCAGGCCCAATCCCACTAAGGGGGCGACGATCCGGGATGTTGAAATACCCGAAGAGAGCAATACCAGTAATTCATGGTCCTTAATGAGCCTGACCAATAGGAGCATGATGGAAAATAGAACGGCGATCGGAGCAAATAACACTAGAATTGCGGGAAGTTTATATAGAATAAGTTGGAATACAACCGATGCTGAAATGCCTGAAATAACGGAGAGCTCGATTAGATAAAAAACGATATCCACAATTCCGACAATACCGAACGCGCCGATAGCCAGGGAAAATGGCCAAAAAAATTGCCCCAAAAAATACCGGTCTAAAATAGATATTCGCTGAACGACCACTTGTGGGTATCAAATGGGCCACCTCAATTGAAGTGGCCCAATGGCTTTATAGCTCTTCAGATCGTTGTTGTTGGACGGTACGGCGTTTCGCTGCTTTGGCTAATCGCTTTTTTTCTTCAGACGGCTTTTCGTAATACTCGCGCTTTTTGAGTTCCTGAAGAATGCCTTCTGATTTCATTTTCCGCTTAAATTTTCGAAGTACTGAATCGATTGATTCTCCGGGCTTTTTTTCTTGCATTACCATGGGGGGCAACTCCTTAAATTATCCTGGAGGCCAGGTCATCGACCTGCCGCCAAGAACATGAAAATGAAGGTGATCAACGGTTTGGCCACCGTTATCGCCTGTATTGGTTACGACGCGGAACCCGCTTTCTGAAATCCCACATTCTTTGGCAACCGAGTTAATTGCAGCGACTACATCGGTAGTGATGTTAGCCGGCTGTGCTGATAGCTCGGTTATATTCCGAATATGCGACTTTGGCACAACCAGTGCGTGCACTGGGGATTGCGGCGCAATATCCATGAACGCCACAACGGTATCAGTTTCAAGAATCTTTTTGGCAGCAATTGTGCCATTCGCAATCTTGCAAAAAATACAATCGGTCATGTGTGGCAATCCTGAGAATAGAATGGGGGGGGCGAAGAACAAAGCGGGTGCAGGACTTAGAGCGAATATAAAATTTGGTCTAAGTGCAACCGAGGGTTGAGATTATATCGCAATTTTAGAATATTTTCGACTAGCAAATCCAAGCGTTGTGTCGCGAGAGGCACACTGTTTGACGATGGTGCCTCATGAACAATTCCCCACAGGGATTCGATCCAAGTTAACAAGCAAATTTGGACAAGATCTTTTGATTTTCCAAATCCGTGGGTTAGGATCACTCGTTGGCCCGGTGGTAGCGCCAATAGGGTGGTAATGGAGGGTATTGGTCCTGGTAATTTGATCCCGGATTTTGCGAGCCCCAATGTCGCATTCGGCGCAAGTGCCCAGTTAGGATCGAGTTCGATGCCACTTTGGGTTAAGTAGGTGTTGAGTTGATCAGTAGACAAATTCTCGCAATGGATATGCTGTGTTCGGGACGCGATCGTGGGTAGAACTGCGCCACGATTGGGTGCGCCTAATAAAAAAATGACACCGTCCGGGGGAGATTCGAGTGTTTTGAGTAGTGAATTTGCCGCTTGGGTTGTCATCGTGTGGGCATCTGGCATCGTGACGGTAAGCCATCGGTGCGAGGACGGCCCGTATTTAATGCGATCGATCAACTCTCGGATTTGGTCGATTTTAATGCTGGCGCCGTCAGGTGAAATGGCAATTGTGTCGGGATGGGTTCCGTTTGAAAGCTGACGGCATCCGTTACATCGATTGCATGCGGAGTACGTTTCGCATTGCAGAAGTTGTTCAAAGTAGGAAATGGAATGATCTCGAAAGGCCGCTGCGGGTCCCGTCAAAAGGTGGCAATGGCCGATGCTATTGCCCTGAACGATACGGCGGATATGTGCCGTTGTTCGTTCTGAAATGACAGGCGTCATTTGACGATGCCAAGAATCAAAGATGCCGCAATTGCAACCCACATGGCGACATGTTGATCGGCTGCTTCTTTTTTGACTTTTTCAATTTCGATGGTGTCAGCGGTTCGTCGTGCTGAGTTGGTTTTTAAATCTTCAATCGTTGCATTTGCCGATGCCAGCTGTTCGGTGAGACGACTAATATCGGAATGGGCCGCTTTTTGCTCGTCGTCCAGCCGGGTTTGTGAGGTGCTTAACTCGGTTTGGATTTTTTCGAATTGAATGACTTGATTTTTGAATGATTTGGATAAACCCAATAATTCTTGAATCTGAACCCGTGTTAAGTCAGCTTTGGATTCGCCTGACAATAACTTATCGAGGATAATTGCCATTTCTTTTCTGGAAACGGCCTGGTCTGCCTGAAAGCTGTTATCTGAGCTTAGGGGAAGATACCCCATTTTGACGGCCGAATTTACAGCGGGGTAACCAGGGTCTGTCATCGGTACGTCACGGATTTGTTGGGCAAACACAGATGAAGATAGGACGACGGCCACTGCAATAAAGGTAACTCGATAATTCATTGGGATAACTCCTTAATTAGTCTGTAATCGTAATTGGTATTGTAGTGGTTCCGCGATCAGAAATGATATGGATTGCAGCATTGCCTGATGTCACGGCTTTGAAATGCCAGCGTAAAATTGAACCACTGCGTGTTGCCGGAATCATGGCATTGCTAAAGATAAGGGCTTCGGGTGTAGTCGATACCGATACCGACTTGGCCCACTCATCCTTGGTAATGCGCAAGGCGCGGAGGGCGTTGCCTTCGATACGAAGTTCTCCAGAAACGTTTTGGCCGGGTTGTCCGCATAGCGTGATGTATCCAAACTCACCGACTTTGTAGGATGGCTGGCTTAACTTTCCGGTTAATATCGAAGGCCCATTTGTAACATCGACCTGTTGACCAACTTTTTCAGGATCCATCCCAAAACTACTGATAAACACCTCAAGGTTTAAGGTGGGGGTTTTGCTACTGATGGGGCCGATTTGCCAGTCGAGTGTAACAGTCTTTCCAGGTGGCAAAATTGGAATGGATTTTGAAGGAATCTCGAACCAGGGTTGTGCCGGACTTTTCAAACTAACGACAACTGATTCTAGTGGGGATTCGTGGGGATTGGTGACAATAACTTGGGCCTCAATATATCGATTTAGGGCGGGGTCCACCGTTGGTGGAGACACCACGCTTGCGGTAGCTGTTTGGGGCGCATGTAATAGGATCGACCGCTGAATTTGGTTGGGAGCCAAAGTTGCTGACGTGACTTTAAGTGTAATGGGCCAAGTCCCTTTGCGAGCAGACTTGGTCTTAATTCTAAATGGAATTTGGCGGGTTTCGCCTACTTTGAGCTGTCCAAGGTGGACAATGTGTGATCCATTGCTGACCTCGACTCCTTTGGGTAATACTAAGGTGGCTGTTGTCTCTCGGGAGTTAAATCCGCCCGTATTGGTGATATAAGCGATTACAAATAGGTCCCGAGAAGACCCTGCTGTTGCTTCGGCAGGGGCGGTAAGACCCAGGCTTAGATCGCCTGCTGCTAATGTGACGCCTCCCAGTCCATACGCAGTTCGGATTCGTCGACTTTGGCCAGGGCGCAATGTGATGGGTTCCCACATCAGCGCGAGTGCGGTGTCCTTTTCTTCTTCACCGACCCGAACAAAGCTGCGTCCTTCCTGGTAATCGGCAGCCCATGGGTTGTCAGCCAAAGTGCCCCAATTGGCCAACACAAGTCGGTCAGGCGGGGTTAGTCCGTCTTCCGGGGACTCTAATGTTCCCTGTGCGACTACCGTCGGGGCAGTCAAGCTGTCGAATGTTTGCCAATACGGCAATAAGTCGGCCTTGGGAACTAATATTTCGCTGGTTATTGCACGGCTTCCGATCCGAAACGGAGCACCGTCGTTGCTGCCGAGCTTGGTATCCAGCATGACACGGATTCCGAGGGTGATGGACTTCTTGGTTTTATTGGTGATTTCGTATTCAATTAATGCCGAGTCTTTGACTCGGGTTGTGGGGGTTCTGAAAAATGACAATACTTGTCGGGCGGTGATGCCGTCATAGTCAAAGTCGGTAATAATCCGATCGTCTGTGGTAACTTGCCGGACCGGGGTTCCGGTTTGGAGTTCTTTACCGGTTCGTTTTTCTAATTTTCTGCTGGGGCCGCCAAAAATATAATCGTCGTCATCAATGCGAAGCGTCGTGTATGAGGTCCAGGGAATTGGGCGTCCGTAGATTAAGCTCTGTTCGTTGTCACTTGGGTTGCCGGGGTCACCACTAGTGGTTTCAATGGCGAATCGACCTTGGTCTTGTGTATTTTGGTTGACCACAATTTTGATGAATTCATTGTCGATCGTGAGAGGTCCTTTTGATATGGGTCGATCGGGTTCTGTACCCATCAATGTTGTCGATAAGACAGCGATAGAAAATACAGTAATGGTCGTTTGGATTGTGCGTTTCATGGTGAAAATTGAGTGAGAGTTTAGCTTAGATTTTATATCCGTACCATATTTAGATGATCGGCAGGGCATGATGTTTTGCGTACTCGGCAACTGTAATTTCGGGGGTTCCTAATTGCTTCCAGGTCTCGCTGGCTAAGAATGTTTCCTCAAATTGTCCGACGGCGGTGACCATTCGTTCAAAAAAAAGTAATTTTGGATTGATTAGCCCCCCAATTCGGATGGGCCACATGGGGACTCGGGTGGGGATTAATGTCCGATGGGGATAATGTGCTGCAAATTGCCGGGCGGCAACCATTGGGATTAGGCGGTCTGGGCCTTGAATCACAAACTCTGCGGTGGCAGGGATCGATTTCGAAAAGGCTGCCGTTACCTGCTTTGCAAAATCCAGGGCTGAAATATAGTAAGAGCCACGTTGCCTTACTGCAGGTACGATTAGTCGATTGTTGCGGATCAATGGGCCTTGGTCGATATTTTCCATGAAGGTCGATGGGTAAAATATGATGTGGTCAATTCCTGAGTTTTTAATGGCTTCAATAGCGGCTGATTTAACCCGAAATACCCACCAGTCAAATTGTTTTTGACCTTGAATGCGCTGTAGAAGCGAGCTGACGTAACTAATTTTAGGGGTTCCGAGTACCTTGGCGCATTCAATGACTGATGAAATGCCGTCTCGTTCCGCGACAAAATCCCACGGTTTTGTTCCGGGGGAGATGGATAAGTTTAGGTGAATAATATCGGCACCATTGAGATGTCGGAGCAGACTTTCGGTGTCTCGAAGGTCGCCATGATGAATTGTCGCGTCTGGAAATCGAGTTCTCGCACGTTGAGGGCTTCGGGTGATGACCGAGACTTGGTGGCCAGCAGCGATTAGCGATGCCGTGACAGGGGCCCCGACCATTCCTGTTGCGCCGATGATTGCGATTTTTTGTTTAACGGTCATGTGATTACTCTAGCATTTTAAGGATTGTGCTGGGGATGTCTCCCGGAAGTTCCTCCCGCGAGAAGCCAAATGGGGCAACAAGATGGAGATGCTCTTCGGTGCCAATAAATGGTTTGAGATGGTGGTTGAATTGGTTGCGGAGCTCGAGGTCTTCCTTGCGAAAGCCGAAGGCACCGTAATCGACCATGGGTTGTCCGTTAACGACAAATCCTTCGAATCCTTGAATGATCTCAAGATTCGCGGTGCCGTCATGATGGAGGATTTCATTCAGGGAAATTCCAGATGAGGCAAACATATCCGCTTCACCTGCGCGGAGCCCTTTGACTGCACTGCGCCCATCGGCATATTGAATGATCCGGCTTGGCGGGAGGTTGTACATCCGGATATGACTTGCCGTTACCGATCCAAAAATGACTGCAATGCGACCGAATGGATGGCGAATAAGATCCGAGAACGTTTTGATCCCCAATGGATTACCACGTTTGACCAAGACACTCTCTTTGTTTTTGTAAGTGGGGTAAGAAAACGTAATTTCTTTGAATCGAGTGGGAGTAATATAAAATCCAGCTGCAATCATATCGTAAGTGCGATTTAGTAATTTGGGGATGAGTGACCAGAACTCAGTTTGAATCCCGTCAATTTGACGGATGCCCATTTTTTCAAAAATAACTTTTGCGATTTCCCATGATTCGCCGGTAATGGGGCTGTAGGGCTTCTCTTTATATGAAAAAGGGGCTTCGTTTGCGTAGCCAACTTTAATGATGCCACTGCGCGAAATCCGGTCCCAACTACTGGGGCCGTGGGCCACTTTTCCGACTTTGTTTGGGAAATTGCTCAACGGCGATCCAACGCGCATATTCATTCGCGCATTCTAAATGATAATTCGATTGAATTTAAGATGTTGGATGTCCCCATTGTGACGGTGCCTCTGTAGCATGTAAAATGAACTGTTGTTTGTTTTGTTTTTTGGGGGAATTGATAACCGACTTTTTGAAAGTAATGGGAGTATTGAATGTCATTTTTTTCTAGTATTTTGAAATCGATCTTTGGCGATCCTGATGAGCGGCGGATGAATGAATATCGACCGATTGTCGCTCAAATTAATGAATTGGAATCTCGGTTTTCGGGTATGCTAGATTCGGAATTAGTGGCTCAAACAGAACGGTTTAAATCTGAAATCGCAGCCGGTAAGTCCTTGGATGATGTGTTGCCAGAGGCCTTTGCGGTTGTGCGTGAAGCGTCTCGTCGGGTTCTCGGGATGCGACACTTTGATGTGCAGTTGATTGGTGGAATGGTTTTGCACCAAGGGAAAATTTCTGAAATGAAGACCGGGGAAGGGAAGACCCTCGTTTCCACATTGCCGGCTTATTTGAACGCGTTAGAGGGTAAGGGCGTGTACATCGTCACGGTTAACGATTATTTGGCCAAACGTGATAGTGAATGGATGGGCCAGATTTTTAGATTTTTAGGGCTAACGGTTGGATTGATTCAGTCCAACATGCCGTCCGATCAACGGCTGAATGCGTATCGTAGTGATATCACGTATGGCACCAATAATGAATTTGGATTCGATTATTTGCGAGATCACTTGGCTCATGAAATCGATCAGTGCTGCCAGTTGCGACGCCATTTTGCGATTGTGGATGAGGTCGATAGTATTTTAATTGACGAAGCCCGCACCCCGTTGATTATCAGTGGGGCAGTTGCGAATTCCACCGATGTGTATGATCGGGTATCGGCGGTTGTGCGGTCGCTTGAAAAAGGGGCTGATTTTACAGTCGAAGAAAAACATCGCAATGTGGTGTTGACCGAATCTGGAATTCGGCGGCTCGAACAATTATTGTCAATCGACAACATTTATTCTCTCGAAAATATGCAGGTTCCGCATATCGTTATTCAATGCCTAAAGGCTTTGAATTTGTTTCGTCGGGATGTGGACTACGTCGTAAAGGACGGCGAAATCATCATCGTTGATGAATTTACTGGACGACTAATGGAAGGGCGCCGGTATTCTGACGGTCTCCACCAGGCCATCGAGGCGATGGAAGGACTTGAGGTGCGTGAAGAAAGTCAGACGTTGGCGTCAATCACGTTCCAAAATTATTTTCGGATGTTTCCAAAATTGGCGGGAATGACGGGCACTGCCGTTACCGAGGAAGCGGAATTTGGCAAAATTTATAATTTAGACGTCGTGGTCGTTCCGACCCATGCGACTGTTCAGCGCGACGATCTTTCAGACTTGGTTTACAAAAGTAAGGCCGAAAAATATCGCGCAATTGTGAACGAAATTAAAGAGCGCCATGCGGTTGGGCAGCCGGTTTTAGTCGGTACAATATCGATTGAAAATTCAGAAATATTGTCGGGATTGTTAAAGGCCGAAAAAATACCTCATTCTGTATTGAATGCAAAATATCATGAAAAAGAAGCCGAAATTATTGCCGAAGCCGGCCAAAAAAATACGGTGACGATTGCAACGAATATGGCGGGTCGAGGGACAGATATTAAACTCGGCGACGGCGTCAAGGAGTTGGGGGGCTTGTGTGTCATTGGATCAGAACGTCACGAATCCCGCCGCATCGATAACCAGCTGCGGGGGCGGGCAGGTCGGCAAGGCGATCCTGGAGCGTCTCGGTTTTATGTTTCATTGCAGGATGACCTAATGCGATTGTTTGGATCGGACCGCATCGCCCGGATTATGGAAAGTTTGGGAATGCCTGATGATACTCCGATTGAGCATGGAATGGTGACTAAATCAATTGAGAGAGCACAATCTAAGGTTGAAAAATATCACTTTGGTATTCGTAAACAAATTTTGGAGTACGACGATGTAATGAATCGTCAACGTGAAGCCGTGTATCAATTTCGACGCCAAATACTTGAAAAATCGGGATTGGATGGGCGTATCAAAGAACAAATTACGTTGATTATTTCGTCAGCGATAAAGGATGCATTTGATAAAACTGGAATCCAAGCAAGCGGGCCGGCGTTTGATGAATTTATCGCATATCTTTCGACTGTTTTCCCCGTGAATAATTTGTCTGAGCTGGTGGGGCAGGTGGTGTCTCAAAACGCTGGCGAAGCTGGGTTGGTTGAAGCGATGGTTAAGTTATATGACTACAAGAAAAATGCTATTTCGGGTGATTTATTCGAAGAGCTGGTGACCAAACGGATTTTATTGATGACGTTGGATCGTAAATGGATAGATCATCTTCACAATATGGATGTGTTGAGAGAGGGTATCGGCTTGAGGGCCTATGGCCAACGGGAACCGTTGGTGGAATATAAAATGGAGGCCTTTGATATGTATCGGGCCTTATTGTTGAGCCTTGCTGAAGAAGCCATATCAATGATCTTGCGGACCGAAATTTCGGTTGAACATGATGAGCCCGAGTCCCAGATCGTATCCCCATTTGTAGATGTGGACCAGCGATCATGATATCGGAACGTGTCGCTCAATTGCAGTCATATCGCGATAAACTGTTGCATCTTGGAGACTATCTTTGAGATCGCTCAAAAGCGCGGCAAAATTAAGGATCTCGAAGCGGATATTAGCCAAGATAGTTTTTGGGAGCAAAACACAGAGGCCCAGAAAATTTTTTCGAATTTAACACGACTTAAAAGTGAGGTTGCTGCCTACGACGATATTGCGCGGATTGGTGATGATGCCGAGGTTATGATCGAGTTAATTCGTGAAGACGGCGAATCAGACTCATCGATGCGGGAACTGGATGATTATGTGGCTCGTTTTGTCGAACGTATCGATACACTTGAAATTCGATCCTATTTGTCTCAGAAATATGATCGGTTGTCTTGTTATTTTAGTTTGAATGCAGGGGCTGGAGGAACGGATGCGCAAGATTGGACCGAAATTTTGTTGCGGATGTATACCCGATGGATGGATAAGGCAGGGCTAACCTATTCGCTTGTGGATGAAACTCCAGGAGATGAGGCCGGTATTAAGTCGGTTACCCTCCAAGTGTCGGGTGAATTTGCTTATGGGTTGCTTAAGACCGAAATTGGCGTCCATCGATTAGTGCGAATATCACCATTTAATGCGAATGATAAACGCCAAACCTCGTTTGCCGCCGTGGATGTGATTCCGGAGATGAGCGCTGATTTTTCGGATATAACCATTGATCCCAAAGACCTGAGGGTGGATACCTACCGATCTACAGGCGCGGGAGGGCAGCATATTAATAAAACGGATTCCGCGGTTCGGATTACCCATCTTCCCACGGGTATCGTCGCCCAATCTCAGGCGAGTCGGTCTCAGATTTCCAATCGGGAGACGGCCATGAGTTTATTAAAGGCACGTCTAATTCAATTAATGGAGTCTCAGCATAAAGAACATCTCGAAGAGATTAGAGGTGTTGAAAAAGATATTGCTTGGGGCAATCAAATTCGAAATTATGTTTTCCATCCTTATAAGTTGGTAAAAGATACGCGGACCGGGGTTGAGTCAACGGATCTTCAGGGGGTGATGGACGGAGATTTGGATCAATTTATACATGCACAACTTAAAAATCAAAAATAATATGACACGAATTTCAAAGGCTATTTCGATCGGGTTGTTAGTAATGAGCGTTGCGGTCGCGGCCCACGTGGCGCACCGCCGGTGGGTGTACGAACGGGCTACGGCAACTGTTGAGATGGTGGTGTCGGTTCGAGATATGACCCAATTGGGACGTCTTGCAGGACAGTCGTTGCCGATGGTCTTGGAGCAAATTCGTAAGGCTAATGTTTTGACCTCGGTTGCTGTTGAAGAAGACTCCATTCAAGACCTGGTGGCCGATGGTCGGGCGATGGTGGCGACTGGCGCTGATGTTTTGCGGCTGATTCGATTCGGGGGCGGCGGGGCTTCCATTTTGAGCCAACTGGCTCAACTAAGCCCAATCATTCCCGAACGGACCTATGTTGTTTTTGAGAATCGCGCTGACTTTGAACGGACACTGTGTATTTTGGGTGCGGAAATGGGACCCGCTGTTCAGGTGTTCCCAACGATTTTGACTTTATCTGTGATTGGAGATGCCAAGGATCTCTCGGAATTAGGTATTGGATTTTCGCCAGAACGTCTGGCTTTGGTTGAATCCTATGGCTTTGGTGTCATACCCCGGTTTCGAAATTCTGTTCGACTGAATCAGGCGGTCGTGAAAGAAAAGTTTGCGACATTGCCGAAGACGCTCTCTGTAGCGACGATTATTTTCGAGGGTACCACCGTTTTGGGATATCCCTTTGAATTGGATACGGTTGCCTCCGAATTGGCCGATCGACAATACCGGTTTGGGGTGATCGAATTTGCCGACCAACTGGGTGTCGCAGGGTTGGGGCGCCGGTTACCAAACCAGATTATCCGAGTTCATAGTTTTTCAGAAGCTGAGATCGAGAACTTACCGACAGATATGGTGATTCATCGGTATGTACGGTCTGCACGAGAACGGAATGTCAAAGTTGTGTTCTTGAAGCCTTACTTTGCGTTGGGGCATCATTCGCTTGGAAATGAATTGGTAACGGCAAATATCCGTTATTTTTCGGGCGTTTTGGATGGACTTGCCGCCGATGGGGTTCAAATCGGCGTGATTCGTCCCGAAATGACTCCGGTGTTGAGAGGTGTAACCCAATGGGAATGGATGGCTATTGGGTTGGGGGTGATTGTTTCTGGATGGATTGTCTGTGTAGCCTTTGGTGTCATATCGGGGGGATTGCTTGGGCTGCTTGGTTTATTGGGGATTGGTGTGGCGGTAATGGCGGTTGCGTTGCGCGTGGACCAGGGAGTCGGCGTTCGCCAGCTCCTGGCATTGATTGCAGCGATTGTGATGCCAACGCTGTCCATGGTGTTGTTGGATCGAATGCCAACCGTCAAATCTCCGTGGAAACGATATTGGTGGGGTGTCGGATTTGTCGTCGCCGGTTGTGCGATAACCATGTTTGGAGCCTTGACCGTGGTTGGATTGCTTGCCGATGATGGGTTTTTGTTAGGTGCGACGCATTTTTTGGGAGTAAAGGTTGCTTTTGTTTTACCGTTGCTTTTGACAGTTTATTATTATTATTTACGCAAACGTCGATGGACGGACCTCGAAGCAACGATGCGTCAGATCTTGGATACGCCGGTACGGTATTCTGCATTGATTATTGCAGGCATCGGGACGACGTTTTTGGCGTTGTATATCATAAGAAGTGGTAATTATTTGACCGTGGATACTGCGTCTTCTGAGCATACGGTTCGGCAGTGGTTGGAAACGATTTTTTCGGTGCGCCCTCGAACCAAGGAAATTTTGGTGGGGTATCCATTGTTGATGGCAGGGCTATTGTTATCTAAATCTCATTTTTTAGATCGATGGCGTTGGGTATTGTTCTCTGGTGGGAGCGTGGCGTTTGTTTCGGCATTTAATTCATTTTGCCATCTTCACTCGCCACTGGATGTGTCGATTGTTCGGGGTGTCTGGGGACTGGGATTGGGGATTGGAATTGCCTCATTTGCAATTGGCCTTCTTTCGATTGCGATGACTATAGTGGGGAGACGCAACCCATGAGTCACGATCGACTTCAAGAATTTCAGGTCTGTGTTGGGCTTCACTTTGCCAATCCAAATTTGTTGGAAATGGCACTGACCCACAGTTCGTATGCGCGGTTTTCGAAACGCGGGATGGTCCCTGATAATGAGCGATTGGAATTTTTTGGAGATGCGGTTTTGAAACTGATCGTATCCGAATTTTTATATGTGCAATATCCGGCTGCTTCTGAAGGGGAATTGACTAAGATGCGGGCCCAATTGATATCAGATAAAAACTTGGCGTTCCTCGCGGAAAAGTTGGGGTTGGGCGATTTTTTGATGATGTCACAAGGTGAAAAGAACACGGGGGGTACAAAACGTCAGTCGAATTTGGCCAACGCGATGGAAGCGGTCTTAGGTGCTTATTATTTGGATCAAGGATTGTTAGCCGTTCAGACTTTTTTTACAGGGCTACTAAAGCGGTTCGAAGGTGAATTGTTGGCGCAAGACTACATTGTCGATTATAAGACAGCGCTTCAAGAGTTTGTGCAGCGAAAAAAGCGGGAGTTACCTGAATATCGGACGATCCGAGAAGAGGGTCCCGAGCATGATAAAGTGTTTTATGTCTTAGTTTCGGTAACCGGTGATGGGGGCCAATTGCAGTTTGAGGGATCAGGGCGGTCCAAGAAAGAGGCGGAACAAATGGCAGCCAAGCAGGCAGCTTTAGCCTTGCGGGTGGTGTAGGGATTTGCGTTTTTTTTATTGTGTGAGATGCCACCATAATACGGGGTTCGACGGGGCGAGAGACTTGGTTCCGCGTTGTCAAAAATGTCGGTATCCGATGCGGTATTTGGGTCGAGAAAGTTCTGAAATTTCTCGAGAAGCGCATCAAATGATGGCTCAGACCGGTGATGAGGCTGCGCGTGGTCGGACGGGGTTGGATGCCAAGACCTTGTGGCAACATCGCCCTGACCCCGCAGTGTTGGAAGCCGAGACCCAATTGACCTACCGTCCCGATGATCTACAAGCGCTGAGATTTTTAGCAGGACATGCGTTATCTTCCCGAGAATGGGGGCGCGCAATTATACTGTTGAGGCGTGTGACGTCGTTGGCACCAACTGATTGGGATGCACACCGCCATTTGGCTGAGGCATTGCTATTAGATGAACGGTCGTCTGAAGCGGTGGTCGTTTTAGGGCACTTATTAAGTGAGGTTGGGGATGATCCTATCGCGCATTACAATATGGCGTTGGCGATGGTATTAAGCGGTGGGGATGTGTCTCACCTCCGGTTGCATGCTGAAGCTTGTGAACTATTGACGACGGATGATCGACTTCGCAGATCCGCGAATCAGTTGGTGTTGCATTTTTCGGAGGCCGGGCACTAATGAAATGGATTTTCTGGGCCGTGATTATTTTGTGGTCCCATCTCATTTCGGCGGAAACTCCAGTGTTGGTATCGGGGGTGATTGCGCCAGTATCGTCAGTCGTTAAACAGATTGGTGGCGAGTCAGTGAATGTCATTACCTTGGTTCCCCCGGGGTCGTCTCCACACGTGTATGAGCCGTCGCCGATGGCGGTACGTGGGCTTCGACGTGCGTCGGTTGCGGTTACCATCGGAAATTTGGGCTTAACGGTCGCTCAGCCGGATCACTTGAAGGCACTTGCGCCGAGTATTCGCGTCGTTGATATTACCGATGGAGAAACCTTGTTGGACGATGATGATCACGGGCACGGGCATGACCATAACGGGGACCCGCATGTCTGGATGTCGCCTGTTATTATGTCTCATCAAGTGGGTGAAATTGCGGATGCGTTAGCCAAGATCAATCCCAAGCAAGCCGTTGTATACCGGAGACGGGCGGCCCAGTTATCACAGCAATTTGCGCGGCTTGTCGATCGGTATCGTGCCCGATTTAGTCGCCAGAACGTTGTGGTCATTGTGGTGCACCCCTCGCTAACCTATTTGGCCAGGGATATCGGATTCACCCAAATGGCGATCGAAACTCATGGAAAACCACCGTCTGTATTTCAGTTGCGACAGATTATCGCGACCGCCAAAAAATCACGAAGATGTGTTATTGTCCTTCAGCCCCAATATGGGCGGGACCTCATCGAAGTGGTTGCCCGTCAGACGGGTACTCCGGTAATTGAGGCCGATATCTATCGTGCGGATTATCCGGCAAATATCGAACGATTATTGGATCAAATCTTAGAGGCAACTGCCTCGCGTCGTTAAAGGAGATAGATATGCCCACTGCTGTACACCAATTATTAGCCGATCACTTGATTTCGTTCGAGTCCCACCATTCGCCGTTTGAACGTGCGATACGAGAAATCCCATTGCCCGTTATCGACGAGTTTCAACACAATGGGACCTTGGTGTGTCCTGAGTTTGTTGCGTCGAACCGTGAAATTGTTGGCGATACTGCGGATCTGACTCGGGACGCCTTCCCTGCCTTATCCGCACAATTGGGAAATTTTGTGCTAACCGCAGTGCGAGGCCAATCGACACCGAGCGGTAAGCGAATTGCCGTGTTGTTTTCGGGCGGTCCCGCGGCTGGTGGACATAACGTAGTGGCTGGTATTCGGCGAATATTGGGACCTGATAATACGCTGTTTGGTGTAAAGGCGGGCCCCAAGGGATTGATGAACGGGGATTGTTTTGAAATTGGGATGTCAGATGTGGACGCGATTTTGAATACCGGCGGGTTTGATTTCTTGGGTTCTGATCGCACCAAAATTAAAACGGATGATGATTTTGAACGGGTGTTAAAGACCGTTAAAGATTTTCATTTGGATGGCATTATCGTTGTGGGTGGGGATGATTCCAATACCAATGCTGCATTTATTGGCGAATATCTGGCTCCGCACGGATGTTCGGTGGTAGGCGTGCCTAAGACCATCGATGGTGATTTGCAGGTATCCGACCTGGTGCCCATTTCATTTGGATTTGATACAGCAACAAAGATTTATAGTGAGATTGTCGGAAATATTTTGCAAGATACGCCGTCGTCTCGAAAATATTGGCATTTTGTTAAATTAATGGGACGCAGCGCGAGCCATGTTGCACTGGAAGTAGCCTTACAAACCCATCCCGCCGTGACACTTATTTCGGAGGAAATTGCCGATCGATCATTAAGTTTAGGTCAGGTTGTGGATCAAATTGCTACCGTGGTTGTGGATCGTGCTAGCCGAGGTATTAATCATGGAGTGGTGTTAATTCCGGAAGGGGTTATTGAATTTATTCCTGAAATTAAGGCGTTGATTCGATCGTTAAATGAATTTGTGGCATCGCGTCAATCCGAGCTGGATGGGTTGTCATTGGCCCAACGTGTGGCCTTACTTCAGACAGGATTGTCGGGCGAGTTGGCGGCTGTATTGGCCATGCTACCCGAATCGGTGCAGACCAAGTTGTTGATGGATCGCGACTCCCATGGCAATTTGCAAGTGTCTCAAATCCCATCCGAAGAATTGTTTATCGAATTGACCCGTCGCCGTGTGGCTGAGCTAAATTCATCGGTAAAATTTGCCCCGTTGAATCATTTTTTTGGATACGAAGGCCGATGCGGGGCACCGACTCGATTTGATGCCATTTATACGTTTAATTTGGGATTAGTTGCGGGTGCGATGACCCTTCGTGGCGTTTCGGGTGCGATGGCTGGTGTGTCTCAAATCGACTCGGGTGGTAAAGGAGTCGCAATTCCGTTAACTGGACTAATTGCAACTGAACGTCGTAGTGGCGGCGATCATATGGTCATCAAAAAAGCGTTGGTCGAATTGGATTCCCCCGCGTATAAATTTTTCGAGTCACGCCGGGAAATCTGGTCAAAATCCGACGTGTTTTCAAGCCCTGGGCCGCGACAGCTGTGGGGTGATCTTGGTAACCAACTGCCAATGTCCGTGGCATTGAATCGGGGGTGCCGTTCGCTTCAGTTTGAGATTGGAACCCGTTTTAGCGCCCAATAATAGTCCGTTAATGCATATTGCTGATACCGAAGTGATTTTAGGTGAGTTGTGATCACTTCGGATATCTCTGTTGGTGTCACGGCTGGATCTAGATCCGCAAATAGGGTGTCCTTGTGCAACGCTAAGGACGGCATTGAATTTGAGAGTTCCTGTTGGGTTATGCGGTGAAGCCAACGGGTGGCTCTCCGTTGGCCAAACGGAAGAACAGCCGTTATTTTTGCCAATACCCGTTGTGTCTTGGTCCACTTGGACGACTTTAAATGAGCGGCTTTAAATGTCTTTATTTTTAGTTTTTCTTCTCTGATTTTTTGAATCATTTTGGCACATTGTTCGGCGGTCAGATTGTCTCTGTCGATTCCGATATCGCCGTTGCGGGGCCTGAATTTTCGCGGTCAAATGTTGTTTAATACGCCGCTCGCGATTGTGCCGGGGATTAACAAGCATAGGCCCGGAATTAGGGTTGCTCCAAACGTGAGCGGGGATAATGAAATCAACACTGCGCCTGCTGTCATTAGGGTTATGCAACAAATTTTCTGTAAAAGTGACTCCATAGGATCAAAAAAGTTAAGTTGAGAACAACCTCCTTCCGGTGGACCAATCATCGTTAAATTCGATGAGGATGGCCGAGACAAGGCGAAGGC
>Ga0214917_10002670_pt1 | contig 21407 bp, 22 predicted proteins | sample LL_1208_BB_MetaG_FD_177983 | JGI IMG/M metagenome (GOLD analysis project Ga0214917, IMG submission 177983) | Freshwater microbial communities from Lake Lanier, Atlanta, Georgia, United States - LL_1208_BB | ecosystem: Environmental > Aquatic > Freshwater > Lake | place: USA: Georgia | collected...
TATAAAAACATAAGTTACATAATTCATTAAATTCACTGGATCATCCCAAACGATAGTTACCCAAAGATTGTCAAAAAACTTACTGAGATCTAACTCTTCCTCGAGCTGGGTCTGGGAACTCATAGGTGAATTATCTAACTAAAACGGTTATCTCATCACTAACGCCTGCAGTATTTTTCTCACCTGCTGCAATTTCTACCTGGTATGAGGCTAATCCAGTTGCGATTGGTGTGATGCTGAAGGTAAATCTACCCGTTGAATCAGTTGTGAAATCACCTAGTGACTTACCATTTTGTTTAACCGTTACCTTTACTCCGGCAACCTTTGGTTGCACTTGGCCAGTTACCGGGTAAGTGGCAGCTGCTTTGACCGAGGCAGGAAGTGATAGTGAAACACTTGGTACCACCGAAATTATTTTTTCAGCTGTTTTTCCCTCTGATCTCTCCCAACTTCCTTCTGAAACTAATCGAATCTGACTTTTCTGCGCAATGATTACTGGAACTGCAATCACGCCATTGGCATCGGTAGTACCAGCAACTAAAGTGCGCCAAGTGTTATCAGAGCTGTTCTTTATTTCAAATCGCACATTAAGGGATGAAACTGGAGTTTTATCTGGCAATTTAAATGTGCCGGTTAGATTAAAAGTTGAGCCGTAACCAATCTGATCTAAATCAGTTGCAATTGTGCCTAATACTTGATCAGGTGCAATAGATTTTGCGATATCTCTAATTGTGGCAATTGCAGCGGTATTTTCCATGCCAAAGGTCCAAACCGCTATTCCACCTAATCGATACTTCCCAACTAGATTTGTTCGGGCGGTATAACTGCGTTCATCTGGATACCAAACAGTTCTACTTGCAGTGCAAAAGCTTGCAGAGTTAGTTGGATCTACATAAGTTTTCTTATAGGTAAATGTTGATTCAGCATGAGTGGAGTTATAGGTAGGAGTTGCATTATTGCTACTAGCTAGTGTTAATGCTTCTCGCATCACCACCGCTGCCTTCGCGCCCACCACAACTGAACTGGCGAAATCTTTAGGACAAACACCTTCTACTTTGGTAATCCAATCCCGACCATAACCTGGAATTCCTAAGAAAACCTTTGATGCCGGCATTTGAGTCACTGCATACTTAACTGCATCCTCCGTCCAAGGTAGTGGTCCAATCGGCCCTGGTGATGTAGTAGAAAAGTCATAAGCCATTATTCGAAGGCGATCAATTACCGGACCAATCTCTGACCAGGAGTAAACCGAGTTTCCAGCTCGTTTGGTCTCTGGTGCAAAATCTGGTGGAGTTGTTATTGATAGAAGTTTTCCTTGATCATGAAGTGCAGCAGACAACTCTTTAACAAATGCAATCCAATTTGGTTTTAAAGTAGTCCAAGAAGATCTACCATCTTGGGTATAAAAGGTTTCGAAATCTAGATCTATTCCATCATAATTATATTTAAGAACTAAGTTTTTAATTGTTTGAATAATATCGCTTCGAGAGTTTGGATTTGCTAATAAACTAGCCAACACATGCTTAGGATTATCATCAGTTATAGTTGGAAGTAGTAACAACCCATTTGCCTTTAATCTTGCAATCACTTGCTCAACCGGAGTTGTATATTTTCCAATTGCATACTTATCTTTAATAGTCGTAGCACCAGTTAACCCATACCAAAACGGAGAAATATCTCTGATTAAATCTAAATTGCCCTCAACTGTTGGTAGGTTCCTTGCGAGTGAATAATCTGGCAACCAGCCAGAGAGAATTTTTCGTGGTGGATTATCGGCCCTAGCTGGAGTTAATAATGAGAGTAAAAGGGTAAAAGAGATTGCAGAAATAAGTAATTTGCGCGATCTCACATATTTTAGGGTATCGGTATTAACTGAGAAATTACTTTAAGCGAGCGTGAATCTCTTTACATGTTGGACAGATTGGAAACTTTTGTGGGTCACGATTTGGTATCCACTTCTTGCCACACAATGCTGTTACAGCTTTTCCGGTAACAGCAGATTCGGTGATCTTGTTCTTATCTACATAGTGAGAAAACCGCTCATGATCACCCTCATCGGTTGGGGCGAGCAGCTCTTTTTCGAGTAGACCGCCCTTGCTTGATTTACCGCGTAAATCATCTAGAAAACCCATGGGGAAATCTTAATCTAAATTTATCGCCTACCATTTACCAATGAGCGCACCTCTTAAGGATCTGCTTCGCACCTCAGATCTTTCTAAAGCAGATATCGAACTGCTACTTGAGACTGCGGCTAAGTTTGCAAAAAATCCACTACGGGCTAAGAAAGCATTAGCTAAGCGCACGGTTGCTATCTACATGACTAAGTCCTCAACTCGAACTAGGTTGGCCTCAGAAACAGCTGTGGCACACTTGGGTGGTACACCAATCTTCCTGCGCGGTGATGATCTGCAAATTGGTCGCGGCGAAACAATTTCAGATACAGCAAAAATTATCTCTGGTTTTTGCAGTGCGTTAATTGTTCGCACCTTTGCTCAAAGCGATGTTGATGAATTAGGAAAGTATGCAAGTATTCCAGTGATTAATGCCTTGACTGATGATGATCACCCAACTCAATTACTAGCTGACTGGTTGACTATCAGAGAACAGTTTGGAAAAGATATTAAAAATCGTAAATTTGTTTATGTTGGTGATGGAAATAATGTAGCAACCGCTTGGTTAATAATGGGCGCAACAATGGGAGCCCACGTTGTAGTTGCAACTCCTGGTGGCAAGTGGGCACCTAAATCTCAAGTAGTTGACCAAGTAAATAAAATTGCAAAAAAATCTAACGCAAAGATTGAAGTAATAACCGATCCAAAAGCAGCTGTGACAGGCGCAAGTGTTGTTTACACAGATGTCTGGATGTCGATGGGTGATTCAGAAGCAGATCGTTCCGAAAAGATCGCAGCGCTTTCGCCCTATGCGGTAACAAATGATTTGATGAAGTTAACAGCGAAGGATTCAATTTTTATGCACTGCCTGCCAGCACACCGTGGTGAAGAGGTAGCAGCTGATGTTATTGATGGCAGTAAATCTGTAGTCTGGCGCCAGGCATTTCATCGCCGTACTACAATTCAAGCCTTGCTTTATCACCTAACTAGGGGTGATTTAAAAGGTAATAGCTAAAGTGAAAGTTAGGTAAAGTAAGCAAATGCGCGTTTGTGTCCCAAAGGAAATTAAATCTGGTGAGAAGCGAGTTGCTTTAGTCCCAGATATTATTTCTAAGTTAACTAAAGCAGGACTGGAAGTTGTAATTGAGTCTGGTGCAGGTGTTGCATCTGAATACTCAGATAAACAATTTACGGATGCAGGAGCACAGGTCAAATCTGGTGATGTATTAGCTGACAGTGATGTTGTGCTTTCAGTTCAACCACTGACTCCTGCCCAAGTAAAAAGCCTTAAAAAAGGCGCAATTACTATCTCTTTTTTATCTCCGACAACCGCTACTGATTCAATCGACGCTGCCGTTGCCGCAGGCGTTACCGCAATTTCACTTGAAATGGTGCCAAGAATTTCCCGCGCTCAATCAATGGATGCACTAACTTCACAAGCATTATGTGCTGGCTATAAAGCATCTTTAGTAGCTGCTGAGTTATCACCAAAATTTTTCCCACTTCTGATGACTGCTGCTGGAACTGTTACGCCAGCAAAGGTTGTGGTGTTAGGAGCAGGCGTTGCTGGACTTCAAGCAATTGCAACTGCAAAACGATTAGGCGCAGTTGTATCTGCATATGATGTTCGTCCAGCATCTGCTGATGAGGTTAAATCAATGGGTGCAAAATTTATTACCTTAGAGCTAGAAGCATTAGAAGGTGCTGGTGGTTATGCCAGAGAGATGACTGAAGAGCGTGCGGCAAAACAGCGTGATTTGCTTACTCCATATATTGCAGCTGCAGATGTATTGATTACTACCGCCGCTGTACCTGGTAGAACTGCGCCAAGATTAGTTACCGCTCAGATGGTCTCTGCTATGGCACCTGGTTCCGTTGTGGTTGATCTTGCTGCTGAAAGTGGTGGCAATGTTGAAGGCTCGGTAGCTGGTGAAATTACTACTACGAGTGGTGGCGTAAAAATTTGGGGTGGTAAAGATGTGCCTAGCCAATTAGCGTTCCATGCATCCATGTTGTTCTCTCGCAATGTTGTAAATCTGCTTTTACTTATGAGTAAGAATGTGGACGGCAAACCAACTGGTGCGATTGAACCTGATTTTTCAGATGAGATTATTGACTCTGCAACTCTTACACACGCGGGATTAAAAAGAGAGAAGGCTAAGTAATGGTTACGGAAGTTATGAGTAATGAAATAGCCTTACTTGCGATCTTTCTATTATCGATCTTCGTTGGCTTTGAGGTAGTCTCTAAAGTTTCAACTACTCTGCACACTCCCCTAATGAGTGGAGCAAATGCAATCCACGGCGTTATTCTGGTTGGCGCAATAGTGGTAGCAGATCATGCAAATACAAATCTTGAATTAGGACTTGCCCTTGCTGCGGTAATTCTCGCCACGATAAATATGGTTGGTGGCTTTGTAGTTACTGATCGAATGCTTCAGATGTTTAAAGGAAAGCCAAAGGTTAAGAAGGATTCTGGAGATAGCAAATGAGTCGTAATCTCTATGATCTAATTGGCCTAGCCGCCGGTATCTGCTTTATCTTGGCTTTAAAGGGATTATCTTCACCAAAGTCTGCTCGTCGTGGAAATCTAATTGGCGCAGTTGGTGCAACTATTGCAACTGTAATTGTCTTTTTCTATGCAAATGATGGAAAAGCTCTAAATAATCAAACCTTAATTTTAGCTGCGATTGCATTTGGAGTTTTAGTAGGCGTTCCAGCTGCGCGTAAGGTGCAGATGACTCAGATGCCGCAACTCGTAGCGCTATTTAATGGTGTTGGTGGTGGTGCGGCAGCACTAGTAGCAATTGTGGAGTATTTAAAACTTGGTGATGGTGCAACAACCGCTGAGGTGATTGCAACAGTCTTTACTGTAATTGTTGGATGTGTTTCATTCTCTGGGTCGATAATTACATTCTTAAAATTGCAAGAATTAATGACTACTCGCCCGGTGATCTTTCCATTTGGTCGGCAGTTAATTGCACTGACTTTAATTGGCGTACTAGCAAGTGGTGGTTGGGTTATCACATCTGGTGGCTCAACGCCATTGTTAGTAAACGGCTTACTCTCACTTCTATTTGGAGTTTTGTTTGTGCTTCCCGTCGGTGGTGCAGATGTTCCAATTGTTATCTCACTACTTAACGCATTTACCGGTTTAACAGTTGCTGCCTCAGGCTATGTTTTACAAACTACTTTGTTAATAGTGGCCGGAACTTTAGTTGGTGCATCAGGAACAATTCTTACTCGCTTAATGGCAGAGGCGATGGGTAGATCTTTATTTGGAACTTTATTTGGTGCATTTACAGCCAAAGCACAAGCAAGCACAGGGGCAGTAGATTCTCGACCAGTTAAATCAGGCTCACCTGATGATGTTGCAATCCTTCTGAACTATGCGCAGCGAGTAGTAATTGTTCCTGGCTTTGGACTTGCAGTTGCGCAAGCTCAGCACACAGTTAGAGAGCTAGCAGATTTATTAGCATCAAAAGGTATTGAAGTCGCTTATGGAATTCACCCAGTTGCAGGCCGTATGCCGGGGCATATGAATGTTTTACTTGCTGAAGCTAATGTTCCATATGAGCAATTGGTTGAGATGGAAGAGATAAATCCAACCTTCCCACAAACAGATGTTGTACTAGTTGTGGGCGCAAATGATGTTGTTAACCCAGCAGCCAAGACCACACCTGGCTGCCCTATTTACGGCATGCCGATTTTAGATGTTGCTCTAGCAGGCAATGTAATCTTCTTAAAAAGATCGATGCGCCCTGGCTTTGCTGGTATTGAAAATGAACTTTTATATGAGGCAAAGACCACACTTTTATTTGGTGATGCAAAGGATTCACTTACAAAAGTAGTCAGCGCCCTAAAAGCTTTGTAAGGAATATAACCAGGCTAAAAGTAGTTATATAATCAACTAGTTCACAAAATATTGGAGATATGTGCCAGCAATAACCGTTCGAGATATCACTGTTCTACCGCGGGTTGTTGCTGATGCAAATTTGCGCCCTCGCCGCGTAAAAAGTATTACTACCGCCCCGCAAGGTCATGAGGGTGAAGGCTTTCCAGTACGGCGAGCATTTGCTGGTGTTGATTTGGCAGATTTAGATCCGTTCATTCACCTAGATCAAATGGGTGAGGTTGAGTACGCTCCAGGTGAGCCAAAGGGAACTCCTTGGCACCCACATCGCGGTTTTGAAACTGTTACTTACATTATTGATGGCATTTTTGATCACTATGACAACCATGGTGGCGGTGGAACTATCTCTGATGGTGACACCCAATGGATGACCGCGGGTGCTGGCATCTTGCATATTGAAACTCCACCAGAGCATTTAGTTGTTAGTGGTGGTTTATTTCATGGCTTTCAGCTTTGGGTAAATCTTCCCGCTGCAAAAAAATGGTCTCCGCCGGCTTATCAAGATTTACGTGCTTCCGATGTTTCACTTCTTTCTTCAAGTGACGGTGGCGCACTTCTTAGAGTTATTGCTGGTGAGATTGACGGTCATACCGGCCCAGGATCTACTCAAACTCCAATCACATTAGTTCATGCAACCTTGCAACCAGGATCGCAGCTTCGCTTGCCTTGGAATCCCTCATACAACGCACTTGCTTATGTATTAAATGGTTTTGGCACAGTTGGCGATGAAAAACATCCAATTAAAACTGGTCAACTAGTTACCTATCGTGATGGTGATGTGATTGTGATCGCTGCAGATATAAATCAAGAATCACGTTCACCAAGTATGGATGTTTTAATTTTGGGTGGATTACCAATTAAAGAACCAGTCGCCTGGATGGGCCCGTTTGTTATGAACACAAAGACTGAAGTATTAAAAGCATTTGATGATTTCCAAAAAGGTGTATTGGGAATTGTGCCACCTGATTGGAGCAAGAAGGTAAGACCAGTAAGCAGAGATGGAGTGGGATATAAGTTGGGTGGAGAGTTAAAGGGTGTTCATGGAACCCCAGAGGAGCTACAAGAGAGTTAAATCAGTTAGGTAATTACTTGCTACTAAAAACACCAACTATTTTTTATCGTTACCGATCTCTTTAATTAGATCAAAATCGCTACTACCAAGTTGGCCTTGTGAGGCATACAACTCCAATTTTGATCTGGTATCTTCAATATCTAAATTTCTCATAGTTAGTTGACCAATTCGATCGGCTGGTCCAAAGGCAGCATCTTCGGTTTTCTCCATTGACAACTTCTCTGGTGAGTATGAAAGCTTCGCACCTTTCGTATTGATAATTGAGTAATCATCACCCCTACGCAATCTAATTGTGACCGAACCGGTGATCGCAGATGCAACCCAACTAGTCAAAGATTGTCTAAGCATTAGAGCTTGTGGATCAAACCAACGACCTTCATATAACAATCGTCCTAATTTGCGTCCCTGCTCATGATACGTAGCAATTGTGTCTTCGTTGTGAATTGCACTGACTAACCGTTCATAAGCAATAAATAGAAGTGCCATACCTGGTGCTTCATATATACCACGACTTTTTGCTTCAATAATTCGATTCTCAATTTGATCACTCATACCAAGCCCGTGACGGCCACCAATTAGATTAGCTTCTTTAATTAGCGCTACTGAATCTTTTGCAGCCTTGCCATTTATTGAAATTGGCCGACCTTGCGCAAACTCAATAGTTACATCTTCACTATCTATTTTTACTGATTGATCCCAAAATTTAACTCCCATAATTGGTTCAACTATTTCAATATGAGAGTCTAAGTTTTCCAGTGATTTAGCCTCATGAGTTGCCCCTAATATGTTTGCATCGGTGCTGTATGCCTTCTCAGTTGCATCTCGATATGGCAGGTTGTGATCAGTTAGCCATTTCGACATCTCTTTGCGACCACCTAATTCATTTACAAAATCCTTATCAAGCCATGGCTTATAAATTTTAAGCTTTGGATTGGCTAACAACCCATAACGGTAAAATCGCTCGATGTCATTGCCTTTATAGGTAGATCCATCGCCCCAAATTAAAACGTTATCAGCCATCATTGCTCTTACTAACAAGGTTCCAGTAACTGCTCTACCAAGTGGAGTCGTATTAAAATATGCTTTACCGGCAGTTGTAATATGAAATGCTCCACACGCAAGTGCTGCTAAACCCTCTTCAACTAAAGCACTTTTACAATCAATTAGGCGCGCAATCTCTGCGCCATACTCTTTTGCCCGGCTTGGTACTGTTTCAATATTTGGTTCATCGTATTGACCAAGATCGGCGGTATATGTGCAAGGAGTTGCACCTTTACTTTTCATCCATGCAACTGCAACTGAGGTATCTAATCCACCACTAAATGCAATGCCAACTTTTTGGCCAACTGGTAGAGATGAAAGCACCTTAGACATAGCGCCAGTCTAACCTTTTAGATTAAATCCCCGCTTGGTTTAAGCCATAGATCGAGGGCCAAATAGCAAAACTGATCGACACTGGCAGGATCAAAAAGACTACCGGGATGAGTAAGGCGATCTCGCTCTTACCTGATTTCTTAAGGAGTGCCAGATTTATCTGCTTGTTTATTGATTGCACCTGATTATTTAAAACATCCAAAATCGGTGTGCCGCGTTGGATTGCTATTTGAATTGAATTTGTGAGCCGCCTTACTTGAGAAGAACCGGTCGCGACCGCAATCTCTTCCATAGTTTGTGCCAGGTTTCTACCACTTTCATACTTCGAAAAATTTTGGCTAATTAGGTTTGGAATATAACCAACTGAGCGCTGAGATATATAACGCAGTGCCATCATCGGACTTTCACCAGCTGAGATCATGATTGAAAGCATCTGTAAAATATTTACTAGTTCTTCATTGATCTCACTCTCTTTTACCTCACTACCTGTTAATTTTTTGATTAGCTTATTGAGCCAATTCAAATGCTTTCCATAATTGGAAACTGAAAGTAGATTGCTAGCCTCTATAAGGACTAATCTAATCGAATAAATAATTACTGGGGCGACTAAAATCAAAATATAAATTTTCATTTGGTTCATTTTGCACTCATCTGTATCGTAAATAATCTCTTGGGCTTTGGTAGCTTTGCAATCCTACTCATCCAAAGATAAGCAAAAAGAGTTGCAACCACACCAAAAATCATTAGTAATTGTCCGGTTGGTTGTAAATAGGCAACTCTGGCATTTTCTTGTGTTCTTAAAATAGCAAATAAAAGCCATGGTGCTAACGCCGCTAAGTTTGCAGAGTTTTTAATCCAACCAAATCTAGTGTTTATTTCAGCACGTAGTGCTATATCTGCCGACACATATTCAGATATCTCTCTTAAAACCTTAATTGTGTTTTTGCTGCCGAACTTAGTTGCAAAGTAAAGAGTCTCAAAGAGTTGATCAGTAATTGGATCGGCAAACTCTTCCTTTAAATCATTAAGGACAGTCTCAAATTTCTCTCCAGCTATCAGCCGCTTAGAAAATTTATCAAACTCATTTCTTATTGCTTGAGGTCCGACCGTGGAGAGATTTGCCAAACTTTCAGATATAGATGCCCCAGATTGAAGGGATGAAATAAGTAAATCTAAAACTTCTGGCCAAGCCTCTGCCCGTTTTACCGTTATTTTGCTTGCCTGGTAAGAAATAATTCCTAGGTAAAGGGCAAGTGAAAATAATGCAAACAAAATTACCAGAGTAATAGGTTGCATCTTTAATTATTTCGCTTAGCTAAGATATTTGAGAAAGAGGCTAGGCCTTTTTCATACTCTGTTCCGTTCCATTTAAATAACGTCTCTATTTCAATTACGCCTTCTTCACTACGTCCTGTAACAAAGGCAACCTCTACTACCTTCCTTACTCCACTTGCATCAAGGCTGCACTGCACAACTAAATCAATACAGCTTGCAATTGTGGGTGTTATAAAACTCTGCGAAATGTTTTCGCCAGCTAGCAATGGTAGAAGTTGTAATTTACTTATTGCGCCCCTAGCGGAGTTAGCGTGCACAGTTGCCATACCGGGAAGGCCAGAGTTCAGTGCAATTAAGAGATCTAGTGCCTCTGCTTCCCTTACCTCACCAACAATTATTCGACTTGGTCGCATTCGTAGCGATTCCTTAATCAATTTACGAAGTGAGATCTCACCTTCCCCCTCTAAATTTGCATTTCTTGTTTGCAAAGCGATCCAGTCCGGTAAGTTTGGCTTTAATTCAAAAACCTCTTCAATGGTGATGACTCTCTCACTAGGCGCAATTTGTGAAATCAAAGCATTTAGAAATGTGGTCTTTCCCGCCTGCGTTCCACCACTTACTAATATGTTGAATCGGTATTTAATTGCATTTACTAATATCTCTGAAATCTCTTTGTTTATTGACCCAATCTCTAACAAATCTGCTAGAGAATTAACGTAATTTAAATGTTTTCGAACATTAACCACCCAATGAGTGGCGGTTACCTCAGGGATTGCTACATGTAATCTGCTGCCATCTGGCAATCGTGCATCAACAAATGGATTGCTCACATCAAGGCGCCTACCACCCCAGATTAGTAATCTTTCAATCAAATCATGCACGATCTCTTTTGTTAAAACTAAATTAGTTAATTCACTTTTTCCGCCGCGAGCTACAAATACTCTATTTGGAGTATTAATCCATATCTCTTCGATTGAATCATCCTCGATTAATTTTTGCAGCGGTCCAAAACTTTGTAATTGGGTTTGTTCCATTTGCTAATTATTGAAAATTAAAAGTAGCAATATGCTGGGGTGTGAATATAACTATAAGTCTCAGTAAGAATACTTTTAGTTACGTTGAAAAATGAAGTTTATCTACTTGAGCATACCAATCTAACTGGCTTTCTCCAGCAGTATGATAAGAGATCGCAAGATCCATATGTTTAGGTAGTAAACTATTGGTTCGGGTTAACAGTAATTCTCCGTCAGGTTTAGTTAAACCGGTTAAGAATATCCAAAAACCCAGCGTTGAAACCCGGCAGATACAATCTGATTGCCTAAATATATTTTGTAAATCAAAATAAATTTTTACTAATTCGCTCTCAACTTCGGTTTTTATCTGATTTGTATCCAATTGATTATTATTTACAAGATAGTTTTCTAGATTAAATCTAACGCTAATAATGATTAACTGATTTTGGTTTCGGCCAGAAAGTTGGATATCCCGCCTAACAATCTGGTCAAACCTACTTTGCGATATGGCTCCGGTTAATAGGTCGATTGCACCATTATTAACGAAAAATATTTGATCGACCACCTGAGTGTGATGATTCATTATGGGGCTAGAGGGTAGTATTTAAAGATGAATCTGAAAAGTGTTTTTGCAACCGAGGCGTGCCGAAAGCGGGCAGTTTTTCTGCTGAAAGCAGAGAGTGGGTTGCTGATTGCTATCGTTATTTATTTGATCCTAGCTCCACTTATCTCAGATGTGTCGGTTCCATCAGCATTATCTGCAGAGATAGTTTTCGGATTACTTGGTGCCACCGGACTTTGGTTTTGTGCGAAAGGGTTTAAGGATCAGAAATCTTACGGCCGCGCACCCGCAGTTCTTGCTAATCTGATAGCACTTGGAGTTTCTTACTACATGATCTCGGGACGTTTATTAATAGTTGGTATCCCATTATTACTACTAGCAACAACTACCTTAGTTTCAGCTGCCTTAGGTTATTCAGAGTAACTACCAATCAACTACAGTTTTATCCTCCCAAAGTAAACCAGTTTTATCTTTTATTGGATCAAAATCTCTAGTGGCTAACCAAATTGCTGTTTCAGCTCCTTCTTGCGCGCTTCGTGGCGCATCCTCACCACCCATATCTGTTCGGCAGTGGCCTGGACAAATTGCATCAACTAGAAAGCCGCGTGCACCAAGTCCAGTTTCATAAGAGAGATTTTTAACAAATGCATTAACTCCTGCTTTACTGATTCGATATGGCGCAAGACCACCATGTGTTCCCGGTCCACTCATTCTGCCAAGACAAGCGGAGTAAACAATTACTCTGCCTTTTCTAGCCTCTGCCATTGCTGGTGCTATTTGATTTACTGCAGTAAAAACTGCATCTAAATTAATTGATAATGTCCGGCGCCACTCTTCATCATTTGTTCTAAGTGTTTTAGACATCTTGTCACTCATAACTCCGTGGGCTAAAACTAATATATCTAAAACCTCAAAACCTTTACTTGCCGCATCCTGAGTGATCTCAATTAACACTTCACGAAACTTCTTACTGTCTGCAACATCTACTGCTCGATAACTGCAGCCAAGAGCCGTCGCACTCTCTTTAGCTCGCACCTCATCTTTACCAATGATGTAAACAGATATGCCAGCAGCAATTAAGCCTTTTGCGGTTTCATATCCAAGGCCTCTAGATCCCCCGGTAACAATCGCCCACTTTTTCGAATCACTCATAGGCGCAACCATGCCGTTAATTTAGGGTTCTTACCAGCCTAAAATATGTGCTGGTGGCCACTTTTACTTGATCAGCGAACCTATAGGGTTAAGCAAGGTTGGCGCGCGAGTTAAGATTAACCAGTTGAACGAACTCTATTTGGGCAAAATAAGGAGAGATAAGTGAGCGAAGCAGGAGCGAATACGCCCGCTAATCACTTTGGTGGTTCCTTTGGTCCGAATGAGTGGCTTGTTCAAGAGATGTATGAAAGATATCAAGTAGACCCATCATCAGTAGATAAAGCCTGGTGGGATTTCTTCGCAGACTTTAAGGGCACACCATCTTTAAGTACTTCCACTAACTCAGGTTCAGCAAGACCTGGAGTTCCACCAACTCCTAAATCACAATTGAATAAGCCAGTTGAGCCAGTTCAAGTTTTGACACCACAACCTAAAGCAGTTGTTTCTCAACCCTCTATTGAAAAGGTTCAAGAACCAATTAGTAATTCACTTCCAACCATAAAGCCAGCAGACCCAATTGTTAAGCCAATTCCAACTTTAGTTACTCCGAGTGCTGCATCTGTTGAACCACTTCGTGGTGTGGCAGCGCGAGTTGTGCAATCGATGGAAGGCTCTCTTTCTGTTCCAACTGCGACAAGTGTGCGGGTGGTTCCGGCAAAATTAATGATTGATAATCGAACTGTCATTAATAATCACTTGAAGCGTGGTCGTGGTGGAAAAGTTTCATTTACCCACCTAATCGGTTACGCAATGATTAAAGCAGCAAGAGCGATGCCAGAGATGAATGCCTTCTTTACTGAGTTAGAGGGAAAGCCAGCAGTTGGACATCCGGAACATATTAATTTAGGTATAGCAATTGATTTACCAAAAGCAGATGGATCTAGGCAATTATTGGTTCCATCTATTAAAGGGTGTGAAGATTTAGATTTTGCACAATTTTGGTCAGCTTATGAAGATATGGTTCGAAAAGCCAGGACTGGTGCGTTAACGGTTGAGGATTTTGCCGGTACCACACTCTCACTTACAAACCCCGGCACGATTGGAACAGTTCACTCAGTCCCAAGATTGGTGCAAGGGCAAGGATTAATTCTTGGTGTGGGCGCACTTGATTATCCAGCCGAGTTCCATGGCGCTAACGAGCAAACTCTCGCAGATTTAGCAATTAGCAAAGTAGTAACCATAACTAGCACTTACGACCACCGAATTATCCAAGGTGCCCAATCTGGTGATTTCCTCCGCAGAATTCATGAGATTTTGCTTGGTGAAGAAAACTTCTATGATGAAATATTTGAAGCCCTTCGGATTCCATATGTACCAATTCGCTGGGTTGTTGACATGCAATTTGGGAAAGATGATGATGTTAGCAAGACAGCTCGAGTACAAAAATTAATTGATGCATACCGCACAACTGGGCATTTAATGGCAGATATTGAGCCGCTAGCTTATGTTCAAAGATCTCACCCAGATTTAGATGTTGTAACTCATGGTTTATCCCTTTGGGATCTAGATCGAGAGTTTGCAACCGGTGGCTTTGGTGGCAAGTCATTTATGAAGTTACGCAGAATTTTAGGAGTACTTCGCGACTCATACTGCCGCACAATCGGTGTTGAATATATGTATATTGCTAATCCAGATGAACGTAGATGGATACAGGAGCGGATTGAAGTGGGCGCACCAAGAACTGCGCGCGAAGAGCAACTTAGAATATTACGCAAATTAAATAGCGCAGAGGCATTTGAATCATTTTTACAAACTAAATTTGTTGGCCAAAAGCGATTTTCACTAGAAGGCGGCGAGTCTGTAATTCCATTGCTTGACGCCATGATCTCCTCAGCAGCTGATTCTGGCTTAGATGAAGTGTGTATTGGAATGCCACACCGTGGCAGGCTTAATGTATTAGCAAATATTGCTGGTAAATCATACGGACAAATTTTCCAAGAGTTTGAAGGTAATTACCATGACAATGAAGTACATGGGTCAGGCGATGTTAAGTATCACTTAGGAACTAAGGGAACATTTACTGCTGAATCAGGGGCAACTACCAAAATTTACTTGGCGGCAAACCCATCCCACTTGGAGGCAGTAAATCCGGTACTTGAAGGAATTGTTAGAGCTAAGCAAGATAAATTAAGAGCTACTGCTGGTGATACATCTATAGATGAACAATCTTCTTATCCAGTTCTTCCGATTCTTATGCATGGAGATGCTGCATTTGCCGGGCAAGGAGTTGTTTCCGAAACTCTCTCACTTTCACTTCTAAAGGGATATCGAACTGGTGGAACTATTCATGTTATTGTGAATAACCAAGTTGGATTTACTACTTCACCACATGCGGCTCGATCATCAACTTATTCGACTGATGTAGCGAAAATGATCCAGGCTCCTGTCTTCCACGTCAACGGTGATGATCCAGAAGCATGTGTTCGTATTGCTCGTCTTGCATTTGAATATAGACAGGCGTTTAAAAAAGATGTTGTAATCGACATGGTTTGCTACCGCCGCAGAGGACACAATGAAGGTGATGAGCCAAGCTTTACTCAACCACTTATGTATAAGCTAATTGATGCAAAGCGTTCGACTAGAAAGCTATACACCGAAGCGTTAATTGGGCGTGGTGATATAACTGTCGAAGAGGCAGAAGAAGTATTGCGTGATTATCAGCAGCAGTTAGAGGGTGTGTTTACCGCAGTCCACAACACTGAGCCAGAAAGTGATCCTAATTGGAAAGCGCCAGTAGTTCCTGCTCCGCACACAGTGAACACTGCAGTATCTGAATCTGAGTTAAGAAAAATTGCAGCAACGCAATCTGCATTTCCGGCTGATTTCACAGTTCATCCAAAATTACTACCACAATTGTTAAAGCGAACTGAAATGTTAGATGAAGGAACAGTTGACTGGGCAACTGGCGAAATGTTTGCCTTCGGTTCACTATTACAAGAGGGCTATCCAATCCGTATGAGTGGACAGGATGTTAGACGTGGAACATTTAGTAATCGCCATGCAGTAGTAGTTGATAAAGAAACTGGCAAAGATTTATTCCCACTTAGGTCTCTAGTTAAAGACCCTAATCAATTCCATATTTATGATTCACTCCTTTCTGAGTATGCAGTAATGGGCTTTGAGTATGGATACTCAGTTGAGCGAGATAACGCGCTAGTTCTCTGGGAAGCTCAGTTCGGTGATTTTGCCAATGGTGCTCAAACTGTTGTTGATGAGTTTGTTTCATCCGCACTTCAAAAATGGGGTGAGCGTTCTTCTCTTGTTTTGTTACTTCCACATGGTTACGAAGGGCAAGGACCAGACCACTCCTCTGGCCGAATTGAAAGATTCTTAACATTATGTGCTGAACAAAATATGACGGTAGCTCAGCCATCAACTCCAGCCTCTTACTTCCACTTGCTTCGCTGGCACATGAAGAATCCGGCTCGCAGACCATTAATTGTGTTTGAACCAAAATCAATGTTGCGCTTAAAGGCGGCAGCAAGTGGCTTGAAGGATTTTACCTCTGGAACATTTAAGCCATTTATCGCTGATGAAAAAGTGGGAAATGCAACTCGTTTGATTTTTGCCTCAGGCAAGGTCTACTATGACTTAATTGCAGAACGTGAAAAATTAAATGAGCACTCAACATCAATTGCAAGAGTAGAACAGTTATATCCATTACCGATTGAAGAAATTATCGCTGAAGCTAAAAAACATCCAAAGGCAACTTTGCTTTGGGTACAAGATGAACCAGCGAACCAAGGACCTTGGCCATTTGTAGCTCTTACTGCTTCAGAAGCATTTGTTGCCCACGAGGAATTGTCGGGTCGAACATTAAGGAGAGTTTCACGACGGGCGACGGCAAGCCCCGCGACCGGAAATCACCATTTGCATGAAGAGGAAGAAAAGGCGTTGATGACAGAGGCCTTTACCCGTTAGTTTCCTTTTCGATATTTAAGCACCACTTTTGCTAAAAATTGATCTTTTTCTAGCCATCCCCAACTTCGAGAATCTTCACTTAGTGGGTTATCGCCTTCAACCCAGTACCGGATAACACCATGCTCGATTCGACTCTCTTTTAATCGTTTTAGTAATTTAACCCCTGGTCGGTTTGGATCCTGTACTAAATAGACCGCTCCAATTTTTAGTGTGTGCTCTTTGCCACTTAAATTTCGGGTAAGCAGCCAATCTCCTTCTCGATAGGCAGGTAACATGGAATTCCCAGAAACTACCACCGTGCTAAAAGCGAACATGGGGAGTATTCTCCCACTGTTAAGCTAATTCATAACAATCAGGGAGAGCAATGATAAATACATTACTAGCAAGAATCACGCCTAAAGAAACTGTTTTTGCGCACTGCGATCTACCATGTGGAGTTTATGATCCAGCTCAAGCAAAAATTGAGGCACTGTCAGTTAAGGCTTGCATGGAAAAGTATGCAGCTAGTAGTGATGTAGATTTTAAATCACGTGCGGTTGCAATTAAGGAAGAAAGATCTGAACTAGTAAAGCATCATCTATGGGTTTTATGGACTGATTATTTCAAGCCAAACCATTTTGAAGCGTACCCACAACTTCATACACTATTTAATGAAGCTACCAAGCTAGCAGGTGCCGGCGGCAGCAAGGGAACGAATGATGTAGCTGTTGCTGAAAAACTAATTGGTAAAATTGACGAAATCGCAGAGATTTTCTGGGCTACAAAAAAATAATTTATAACTTCGCTAGTGGCTTAGAAGTTTAAGCTGCTAGCGATTTTGTTTTCTTTTAGTGGAATTCCTTTTTCGGCAACCATAGTTTCCGCAGCCACTCTAGCCATGAAGGAAACTCGTTCAACAAATTTTCTAGTAATTAAACCAGTGGCAATTAATCTAGATGATTGATGAACTTCGATCTCAAATTTTAATATTCCTTCCGATAACCCAAGACACCTTGCCGTTGCATGTATTTCAGTTCCAACTCCAGCTGCACCGAATACCTCAACTTGAGTTTGAGATGTAACAGTTGTTTCGCCAAAATCTAAGAATTCAATAATCGCTGTGCTACTAGCGCTCTCCATGAGTGATAACAATTGACTAGATCCCACTACTGGCAAATCGTTTACTCCTTGTGCAACTGAGGTATCACCAGGGCGAATTGTCATCGTTGCCATTCCGATGGCACCTATTACTTGCTCCGGTTTCATAATCACAAGATTAGTGATTAATTAATTACTCTTGCGGGAATTGCCTGCGAATTTCGCTAGTAATTTCGATTTGTGTTGCACCTTCAGAGGTAATCTCCGTATAGGTAGTCTGAGTATAGGTAATCTCAGTAATACCTTGCACCTCACTTGCCTGCATCATCTGATTGTAAAGTTCTTGGGTTTGCTGATTTATTCGATGATTTAACTCCTCTGGTGCAGCTTCATTTAACGCATTACATAGCAAGTTTTTCATAAACATAATTGCGCTACTTTCTTGCTCCAATTGTGTTCGGCAAGGTGGACATTCTCCAAAATGAATCTCAACTGCACTTAATTGTTCAGTGTCAAAAATTTCATGATCAATATATAAAACTATATTTGGAAGTACCTGCTCACATGGAATCAAATTACTCTCATTAATACTCATTTTTCATCACCTGCTTTATCTTTTCCATACCCACGATCTTTGGCGTATGCAGAAAGAGATTCCCGTAACAACTTTCGACCCCGGTGCAGTCTCGACATTACTGTTCCAGTTGGCACTCCCATGATTTCAGCAATTTCTTTATAAGCAAAACCTTCTACATCAGACAAATAAACTGCCATACGAAATTCTTCAGGCATCGCAGCTAGCGCGTCTTTAATATCTTTATCTGCGATATTTTCTAAGACCTCATCTTCGGCAGATTTTCCTTGATCACTTGTATGTGATGATGCATCAGCAATCTGCCAATCTTCAATTTCGCCTGCAGATATCTGTGGCCTGCGTTGATCTTTTCTATAATTATTAATAAATGTTGTGGTGAGAATTCTATATAACCATGCTTTTAGATTTGTACCAGGCTCAAATTGATGAAAGCTCGTAAAAGCTTTTGCATATGTATCTTGAACTAAATCTTGAGCATCATGTGGATTTTTTGTGTACCTGAGTGCAGCACCATAAAGTTGAGATGTAAAAATTAATGCATCTTTTTCAAACCTAGCTTTTCGTTGCGCTAAAGTTTCTTTTTCACGGTCAATAACGGCCGGTAACAAATTATCTGTACTCATTAGTGCTAAGGCTACCTCGAATGGAGTTTTTTGAATCTGAGAGTATTTTTTGTTTAGGCCAATATTCTGGCGCGTAGCATTCATACCTAAAGAACCTACTTTTGGACCAGCTTATTCCCGCAATCAACGGCATATCCCCGTTTAAAAGCCCAATCTGCCTAAGTTAGTGGAAGGTAGACTGTTACATATGACAAATTGGAATGCGCCGTATCGGGGTGGATTGACCTCTATTGGTGAGCCAATAAATTCAAAAATAACCATTCCTGGGTCAAAATCAGCAACTAATCGAGCTTTAATATTAGCTGCAATTGCTAAAACTCCATCTAGATTACGCAAACCTTTATCTTCTCGAGATGCTGATTTAATGGTTAAGGGATTACAAAGTTTGGGTTGCAATATTGAAGAACTTAAAACAGAACAAGGTTTTGACTATCAAATAACACCGCAGAAGTTATCTGGGCCAACCCAAATAGATGTTGGTAACGCTGGAACTGTGATGCGGTTCTTGCCTCCAATTGCATCTCTTGCGACTGGATTAGTTCACTTTGATGGTGACGCTAGATCACACGAGCGACCACTTGGGCCAGTTATTAAAGCCTTAGAACAGCTTGGGGCTTCCATTGAACATGGGAATAAATTCCGCTTACCTTTAACAATTAATGGTTCTGGTGAAATTAAAGGCGGAGAGGTTGAGGTAGATGCAAGTGCATCAAGTCAGTTTATATCTGCGCTCATGTTGTTAGGTCCTGCTACAAAAAATGGGTTAACAATTAAAAATATTGGTGAAACACTACCTTCTATGCCTCATATTGAAATGACAATTCAAATGCTTCGTCAATTTGGCGCAACTGTTGAGATAGGTGAAAATTCCTGGACAGTCGCTTCTGGTGATTTATTAGGTCAAGATTTAACAATCGAACCAGATTTATCAAATGCTGCACCATTTATGGCAGCTGCAATGATCTGTGGCGGTTGTGTTCAAATTCTAGATTGGCCAAAATTAACTTCACAGCCTGGAGATCAATTACGAGATATTTTTAAAAAAATGGGAGCAACTATTGAACAAAGTGATGAAGGTTTAAGAATATCTGGAAGCGGCAATATAAATGGAATAGATATAGACCTGCATGATGTTGGTGAGTTAACTCCATCAATCGCTGCTGTAGCTGCCCTTGCATCTTCACCATCAACACTACGAGGTATTGCACATCTGCGATTGCATGAAACAGATCGACTTGCAGCACTAGCTAATGAAATTAACAACCTTGGTGGTGATGTAACTGAAGGGCCAGGTGAACTACTAATTAAACCAGCCAAGTTAGTTGTATCTCAGATATTTAAGAGTTATGAAGACCATAGAATGGCAACAGCCGGGGCAATTATTGGTCTTGCGGTTAAGGACTTAGTTGTTGAAAACATAGAGACAACTAAAAAAACATTGCCTGATTTTCCAGGTATGTGGCAGGAAATGCTGAATGGCAAGTAAAAAAGGCAATTGGGATGAGGATGATGTTCGAGTAAATAAATCTCGTCAATTCGGATCAAGCAATAAAACACGACCACGCACTAAGGACAGGCCGGATTATTCAAAGGCACAAGTTGGAACAATTACTGAGGTTGATCGTGGACGAGTTAAATGTTTAATTGAAACTGAAAATAACAAGTTAATTGTAACTGCCATGAAAGCTCGGGAACTGGGTAAAAAATCAGTTGTAGTTGGAGACTTAGTTTCTATTGTTGGTGATATATCTGGCGCAGATGGTTCACTTGCTCGAGTTGTTTCTGTGTTACCTCGCAGAAATTCTCTAACGAGAACTATCGACGATCATGAGAATGATGAGCGCGTTATTGTGGCAAATATTGATCAGATTGCAATTGTTATTTCGACCACTAATCCAGAGCCAAGAGAAGGTTTTGTAGACCGAGCTTTAGTTGTTGCCTTTGACCAAGGAATTACCCCAATTATCATTATGACCAAGCAGGATTTAGCGAGTGGTGATGAGTTTCTAAAAACTTATCAGGATTTAGATATTTCTATTCATAAGATTGACCGAAAATCTGATCTAACAACACTAAAAAAGACATTAAGCAATAAAATAACTGTTCTACTTGGCCACTCTGGAGTTGGTAAATCAACTTTGGTAAATAATCTATTAGGTAGTACTGAAAACCTTGAAACAACCTCTGATATCCGCAATGCATATCGTGCTACAGGTGATGTTAATGAGGTAACAGGTAGAGGCCGCCACACTTCATCTAGTGCAATCGCATTACCTTTATCGCCATCATTTAGTGGTGACGAATCTGGTTGGATCATTGATACACCAGGAGTTAGATCCTTCGGTATCGCTCATATCCAGCCATCTCGAGTTATCTCAGCCTTTGCTGAATTTAGTGAGGCAATTGCACACTGCCCTAAGAATTGCTCACATGATGAAACAGAGTGTGCGTTAAATAATTGGTCAGGTTTTACAAACCAAAACCTTGCAAGACTGGCAAGCCTGCGTCGGGTGTTATCAGTCGAGTAAAAGTAAGAGTAATCTGCCTATATGGGCACCCGCGTTGAATCTAACCAAATAAAAACAAGGCAGATTGATTTAAGGGTCACCGGCATGACCTGCTCATCATGTGTTGGCACCATCGAACGCTCGTTAAATAAAATTCCAGGAGTAAAGGCTGCGGTAAATTTGGCAACGGAGTCTGCGCATGTAATTGCTCCC
>Ga0214917_10002671_pt1 | contig 21403 bp, 23 predicted proteins | sample LL_1208_BB_MetaG_FD_177983 | JGI IMG/M metagenome (GOLD analysis project Ga0214917, IMG submission 177983) | Freshwater microbial communities from Lake Lanier, Atlanta, Georgia, United States - LL_1208_BB | ecosystem: Environmental > Aquatic > Freshwater > Lake | place: USA: Georgia | collected...
TTCCTCGTTGTGCCAACCTTCAACATTCAACGCTTCTAAACGCTGATTCAAAGTGTTCAGCTTGTATTCAACAGGAACTTCAAAATCTGACATTTTTTTATCTTTCTTATGTAGGTATGTTATCTAGGATAGTTGTTTCAGCACCAGCAGCACCAGCCCTGACAACAAGTTTCAGCGTCCCAGCATTCGTGCCATCACGAAAATAAATACGCCCAATATTCGCACCAGGATTATTTTGTGCAGCAGTAGATTTAGCCGCTTCAAAAACACCACCGCTAAAACCTTCACGCATAATAGTCGAACCATTTATTGTTTGCATAGTCTGCCCCAAAATTGAACCCGATGCAGCTATTCTCGCCAAAACTGTGCCACCACTATTTTGATATTCAAAAGCATTTACTGCTTGCCCGCTCGCGCCTTGAACAACTAAACCTACTGTCGCAGTAGAAGCAGGCACAACTCCTAGTTGTGCAAGATTTGATGTTGTATTGAGAGCAAGCTGACCTGTGCTATTTACTCGAATTGCTGTGCTTCCTGACGAAGTCTGCCATTCTTGTAGGTTCGCTGATTGACTAGCCGCACCACGAACAACTAAACCTACGCTTGCTGTTCCAGTTGAATAAAGGGTATTGTTAGCACCTGAAGCCTGTGCAGCACCACCAGCGATAAAACCTAAAGGTGCAACTCCAAAGCCGCTTGAGTTTATTCTGAATAAGGTTGCTGTTGCCGAGTTTTGTACTTCAAAATAAGATGATGTTTGTGATGCTAAACCTTGAACAGTTAGCGGGACTGTTGCTGTTGAAGCAGGTGTGAATGTAGCGTTATTTTGTGAAGTAATGTTCCCGCTAAAAGTAGTATTACCAACCTGATTTATTCTTACCGCTGTTGATCCTGTTGAAGTTTGTATCTCAAACAAGTTAGCCGATTGATTCAATACACCACGAACAACTAGGCCTTTGTTTGCTGTTGCACCTGTATTGACTGACAGTATTGCGTAACCTAAATCAGCTGAACCACCTGCTGTTACTCTAGGGAAGTTGCCGTAAAAGTTTGCGTCAATAGAAGCCTGAACAGCCCCCAAACTGTTATCCCACTCCTGAACATTCACGCTAGGCGATGATGCTGCTCTAACCTGTAAAGGTATTTCTGTTGCAGTTGAACCTGCCACGATTTGTGCGCCTGTAAAACTGTTACCGCCAGTTAGGTTAGCTTTACCTGCAAGATCTGTTGTCAAATTAGTTACTTGACTTTGTGCAACTGTCCCTGAAATGTTTGCGACAGTGCCACTAGCGTAATCGCTGACTTGCGATCTTGTTATCGTGCCTGAAATGCTTACTGATGTTCCTGATGTTGTCGCATAAACTGCTGTTCCAGCATTAGTTGCATAAACACTTGTTCCAGCGGTAGTCGCATAAACTGCTGTTCCTGCCTGTTGAGCAGTTGAAGCAGAAGCAACAGTTCCAGAAGCATAATCGCTTACCTGACTTCTAGTAATAGAACCTGTAATTGATACGGCTGTTCCTGATGTTGTCGAATAAACGCTAGTGCCTGAAGTTGTCGCAAAACTTGCTGTCCCTGCATTTGACGCTGTTGAAGCACTAGAAGCAAAAAACGCTGTCCCCGATGTTAGCGCACTACCCGCAGTTATAGCTGTCGCAGGGGTATTCACCCAAAGCGCAGTCCCTGACACATACCGCAACAAATCATCAGTTGCAGGGCTAGTTATCTTGACATTATGCAGTTCATCAAGTTCATACCCATTCTGCACTTTGATAAAAACTTTGCCATTACCGGCACTCTTTTTAGCGACAACACCAACATAAACTAAATGTGTAGGTGCTTGAGGTTTAACATTCGTGAACCCTCCCGCTGTTGTAGATAAATAAAGTTGTTCACCCTCATCAAACGCCTGAGTATTGACACCCTCCAAATAACCTTCAATTTGACATAAACCGGAAGCATTATTACCAATATCGTCAGCTAACCAACCAACTGTCCTCGCACTGGTTGCGTCACTAGAAGCTGAAGCAGGTGTGACTTGAACATGCGTGCCATTAGCACCTGAAACATAAACGATAGTGCCTTTATTCAGTTGCGCACCTGTCGCGTTACGAACAAAAATATAGATCGGGTCACTGTTTGCACCTGGCGCACCTTGCAAACCTGCGGTAGCTTGAGCAACTTCAACAGTCGTATCAGTTATCGCAACTGTCGTAACATCATTCGTTGTCGTTACATCAGTTGTTGATTCAGTCGTTGAAACAATAACATCACTCATCTAGTAACATTCCCGCTAACAATAAACGCGCCCTGCAACAACCTCGTCACTTGATTACCTGACGACACTAACTCTAAATCGTATGCGTATGCACCAGCAGCAATAGCGGCCGATTGAGTATTAGTTATAGCGACAGCAATAGTGCCGGCAGTGCCACCCAAAGTTATCCCTGAACCTCCAGTGGCTAAACTCAATAATGTTGCAGTCGCATCACTAGAATTCCTCACCTGCATTCTCGCTGTATAACCAGTCCAATTCAAGGCTGTGCCACCCTGTGTGACAGTGAAAGTTTTATCGTAATCTGCGCCCTGCCAAACAGTAATGTTGTATGAACCTGGATTTATCATGCTAAACCTCTACTAATCAAATAAACCAAAACACTTGTCACAACAGCTGTAATCAAAGGTGGAATCCATGCAGCCTTATTCTTACTAGCCTCAAGTTCCCTAATCCTTGTCTCGTGATCTTGTGAAGCCTGCAAAATCTGTATCGAATTAGCTTTCAAAATCTCGATGTCGCGAACAATCTGCAACAACAAAGTTTGATTAGTAGGCTTCGAGTTTGGTTCACTCATCTGCACTCAACTCCTGCCCACAAACCCCACATGAAACCGGTATGCCCTCAGGATGTTCAGTGTGCTTTACACCTTTTTGACTGCAATCAATAGTTAGACAAGTTAGCATTTTTATCCTGCCGCTGTTCCAGAAGTGAATTGTGTAGCCCAAACATGAATAGTGACAGTGCCCCCAGAGTTACCAACACCATTGTTACGCAACCCCACTGTAACTGTGCCTGCACTTACAGCTGAAACAAATGCTGTTAGACGAGCATCACTGGTAGAAACAGTGACTATCGGTGCAACAGTGAACCTTGAAACAGGAAACGCGATAGCGACACTGGCAGTTCCATCAGCAGCAATAGCCCCTGCTGTGTATTGAGCTGAACAAGCAGCAGAATACAAAGGGACAGGACTAAAAGCAGTGTTTAGATCACTAGCGGTAAGTACCTCGCCAATAGACCAAGTTTTGTGTGTAGGCATAAATTTTCGACTCCTAAAACCCTAGTTTATCAACCCAAAGTATCAGTGTTCAGTATCGCCAACAAAGTTGAATCCAACCGGATAGGCAAATTATCTAAACTACCTAAACTGAAAGTCAACTGATCACGCTCAACATCAGTATTACCAGTAATACCTAAAACCTGATAATACTTGTCAACCACATCACCAGTATTAGACGGCTTGAAACACACTCGCACAACATCACGCAACTCGACAGCTAAAACAAGATTTTGTTGAGCAGTAGTCAACGACTCTAAAGATAAAACAATGTTTTCAGCCCTATATTCAGGTAAACGCCATTCAGCTAACAAACTATTAGCAATCTCAGTCGGCTTAGTTAGAGAAGTAGTCAAATTATCTGTTTGACTATATGTTTTCAACCCATAACGACTCTGCCCAGTCGTATCAGTAGCGATCGCACTAGCATTCACACCAACAACCTGAACCTTATTGTAAAGATTTTCACTACCATAAGCGATACCTAATTCAACGAAAGGAATACCAGTTCCGCCAACAGTGGCCTGACTGTTCACATCAGCGAAAGCCAAAATCGTTGGTGCAGCAACAGTAGAAGCCGTTGAAGTCAACAAACCTGACATCGAAGCGTAAGGTTGACCAGCCCACGCCACCTCATACACAGTGCCAGCAGAAGTCACATCAGGCGCATACCCGCCATCAAAATAGTTGATGAACGCTGTTCCAGGTTCAACAAGGAAACCTTCACCACGCATAGTTGTTCCAGTAGTGGCGGTAGCCTGCGTAATACCAAACGAGAAAGCCACACCAGCAACAATAGAAGTGCTAGAGTTCGATAACACCCCACCAATGCGAGTCCAAACCGCTGAACCCGCTGAAGCAGTAGAAATAGCTGACGAAGCAATCAAACCACCAGCAGAATCAAGCAACCTAATCGAACCATCATAAGTGCCTGAATTGCCACGCAAATAACCACTAAACACATAACTATTACCAGTGTTAGCGTAACGAGCAGCATTCAAATTGGAGTATTCGAACCCAATAAAATCCTCAGCCGGTATCGCACCAGCAACAGTGCCACCAGCAAAAACAGTTCCACCAAACTGACTAGCAGTAGCGGTAGCCCTAGAACCTAAAACAGTCCACTGATAAGTGCCATCAGTTTCATCTTTTAGAGTTGTGTCAGGTGCAACAGTTCCAGCCAAACTTTGAGGATAAGCAACAAAGTTATAGCGCATCGTGTTAGTCCAGTTATAGTTTGTGAAACTACGATCCTTGAACACCATGACCGCAGAAGCGTTACTATACAAATCACCTGGTTCAGATCTAGCAACCTGTTGTAGATAACTCAACACTGAGTCGCCTGTCTGCCATTGGTCAGTTCCCAACAAAGTATGCCCAGTTTTGATTTCACTATATTCGGCAGCCCCAAAGCCGTTATAGTTCAAAACAGTGCGCATCCTGTCAGTGGTGGACTCAACCTGCCATGCATAACCACCAGTAAAAACAGCGTTACCCACACGATACAGTTGATCCAATGCAGTCAAGGTAGCTTTACCATCGAAACCAGCGTTATCGTAACTAAACTGCCAATCCTGAATAAACCCAGTGAAACGAACAATGTTGTTTGCTTTGACACGAACCCTGCCACCAGGTTGCACAAGCGTATAACCATACAAAGTTGAGTAAAGCGGGGATGAGGTGTTTAGCGGGTCAAATACGCGACTGTTGTTGACAAAGGTTATGCTGATTGACCCTGCCGAATAATCCTCTAAAACCCTGCTAATACCTCTGTCAATCGTAATTGATTGAACATATTGAGAAACATCAACATAACCTGATGAACCAAAACTAATCTCAATAACATAACTAGGAACAGGCATCAGTAATTCCCAAGAACCGAATTCAAACCACCATTTTGCTTACCAAAACGCTTGACTTCATTTACAACTTGTTTAGGGTCAGCGTTAGGAACATTGATTGTAATGTTATTCGTTACAGGTTGCCCAGTCTTAAACTGATCAAAGAAATTAGGGGCACGCTTAGGCGCAGGTGCGCTTTTTCTGCGTTGATAATCCGCAGCTATTTCAGCAGGGGTCATACTTGATTGTGAAGTGCTTCCAGGAATAGACAAAACAGCGGCAGCAGTTCCAATAACAGGCAAACCAATAAGTTTCTTCATAGCACCACCTTTACCAGCACCACCCACAACAGTATTTCCACCGCCACCAACAGCATTACCTGCCTGAATCAAACCAACAGCCTTCGCAAGATTAGCGATAGAAGTTCCAGCCTTAGCCAAAACAAGAATACCTTTCAACGCAAGCAGAGCAGGCAAAGCTGAAACTAGAGTTGAGGCAACATTCTTAAAACCCTCCATAGCATCGCCCCCACCAAACAAAGCAAAGAAATCCTTTACGCCTTGAATAGTGGAATCAACTGCACCCTTGATTTCAAGAAAAGTTTTACCTGCATCAGTTTTCGGGTTAGAAACATCATCAAGAAACTTGCCTACCTGATCTATCGCCCCACCAGGTTTCATCATCGTATCAATAAACTGCACTAGATAAGGCAGAATAACTGCACCTAGTTTTTCTTTCAGGTTATCCATAGCGACATTAAATTTACTGAATGGGTCAGCCTGTTGCGCAGCCGTTCCACCAACCTGCTTCTGTAAATCACCAAACAAATCTTTCGATTCTTTTAGCGCAGGGAACAAGCGTATAAGTTGTGTTTTATTCCCTACAAACGCTTTAGACAAAGCATCAGTAACAGTATTTAGTGGTTTACCTGAAGCACTAGAAGCATCTAAAGCTAAACGCAATAATTCTTGCGATTTTTTTGTGTCACCGGTAGCGCGAACAAGTTTACCCATTGCAGGCCTGAGTTCATCATCGACAATACCAACCTGATTAGATAGCGTGTCAATAAACTTGTCGTTAGCTTTTATTTGAGCATCAGTAGCATTAGCGTTACGCTTCAACTGATTATTCAACAACTGCATAGACTTCTGATCCGCAGACGCAGCCTTAGCCGCATCCATTAGACCATCAGTAATGGCCTTCAAACCAAAACCAACACCAATAGCCCCAAGCGTAGCCTTCAACCCGCCAAACGACTTCTTAGCCTTCTTAATACCTGAGTCGTCAAACTTAGAGAGAATACTTGCAATAAGAGCCATTTAGAGCCTTCGAGAAACTAGAGAGGAATACTTTTCCCAAATCAATTTTACTTGCCGCTCCGTATCAGGCATTTTAGATTCAGCTGACTTATAGAAATAGTTGAACCAACCACGACTACGAGTTTGAGCAATCAAAACTGAACCCTGACCATTGATCCTATGCCTACGCTTGCCACCCTTCCAGTCGTATTCCAAAGTTTCAGTCCTACGCGGTGAACCTGAACCTTTACCGGCAACACCAATAATTGCAGGCATAGGTGAACGCACCCAAATAGATACAAGGCTTGTAACCTTTGAACGCAACGACCTGTTTTGCCTATACCTAATAAGCGTGTTATCGCTACGCATAGGAGTATTTTTGTATCGGCCACGCTGCCAATTTAAACGCCCATCACCCTGAGTCATACCAGATAAAGGCGTGATACTGCGAATCTCAGCAGCAATATCGTTTGCCATAGGTCGAGCAATAGTTTTAAATTCACGAACCATCTGCTTCTTTAGACCAGGTTCAAGATTATTTAGTTCCCTAGTGATACGCCTAACATCAAAAACAACCTCTTTACTCACTGCCACCCCGCTGAAATCTCAACGCAAATAACATAGTGTTCAACATGCGATCACTTTCCTGCAACAAAACGCTAGGCGCAATACCAGTCGCTACACTAAGGTTAGCAATCAACCAATGATGCGAATCAACACCTAGTGGCTTCAGGCTTTTGGGTCGTCAACCTCAACAGTTTTCACTAGATCAGCCCAAACCTCAAACTCAGCTGTCGTTTTACCTGAACGCTTTACAGCAACCCAAGCCAAATACAGTAAGTGAGTAAACTTCTCTAACTTGTCGATGGCAATATCGAAATAACTTTCCCAGTTGATGATGTCGCTAGCTTTAGTTTCAATTTCAACAACCTCACCGCTGGTAAGGGTTATGCGTAGGATAATTTTGTTCATACTAAGCTGTTGCCCTCGACAATTGACCCGTTGTAGGCCAGGTCACTGAGAATGTTGCTAAATCACCGACAGTGCCACTCACAGGGGTTAGATCAGTGACAACACAAACAGCAGTATAGGCAGGGTTTGAAGTGCCTACCGCTGATGAGGTTGGTTTGATAACCACAGTCGCCTGCGAACCTAGTAGAGGCCACAAAGTCGCATCAACAGTCGATGCAGCATAATCCTGATTGAAAGTAAGAGTCAATGACCCTTCCTTCAAACCTGCAACACGCGTAACCCACGATGAACCAAACGCGGTAGTAGTAATGTCGGTAGCCGATGCCTTCAATTCAACCTGAGTCAAATAGGAAGCTAAAGCAGTAGAGCCGTTGATGCTCACACTAAAATCTGTTGCAACAAAAATTGCCATTTATATTCCTTTAACTTGCGAATACTTGAACCGAAAACTCGGCACTCAAATAGTCTATTCCATTGATACTAACAGCACCATAAGCCGACAACTCTGGAACAAACACATCAAACGCGTAGCCCCCCAAAGTTTTATCCGACTCGATAGCCTGCTTCACTGAGTCCCCTGACGGAGCAACCAGCAAATCTAAATTCTGTTGAGCAACCCGCTCACTCACACGCCCCAACACGACAGTAACCTTAAACGCGTATTCGCTCATAGCCTGCTTCATCTGCCTGTTATAGGTAATACGATCCAAAGTAATCATGGCACTAGGAGGGTTCACAACATCAGGTAAAACAGCGTAAACACGCAAACCCTTAATAGTTTCCAGATTATCTGCCAACCCTTGACGAAGATCACTAATCGCCATTATGCCCCTGTTCGCAACAACCGGTAAGGATTACAAAGCTGCGCCACATCGCCATCCATGTTAGCCCCAACACGCATAATCCCAATGTCACTAACACCAGCAACACCCAAAGGCGACTCTAAACGCTTAAACAATCTCGAAGCCTGGATGATTGCAGCAAACTCTATTTGACTCGGAACACTAGGCCAACCAAATGTGCCTGTAACCTCAACCAACGCACTATCACCCCAAGTAGGAAACAAATAGTCACCTGAAGCCAAAATACCTGTAATCGGATAATAGCCACCATTAGCGACCCTATTACGAGGTAAAGGCTGATAGTCGCTCACCTGCCATGTCGTATCAAAAACAATAGGATCAACAGCACTCGTTTTCAAAGTAGTAATCGACTGACAATCATCAATCCAACAAGTAAAACCATCATTAGCCTTATAGTAACGAACCTCACCCGCTGAACCTGAATAAAAATTGCGGTTACAGTATTGGTCAATCATGCGAGAAGCAGCCTCGATACTGTTTTCAATCAACAGATCGTCAATCGTGTCAGTTATACGCAGGGAAGCCTTAACATCAGCTAAAGTGCAATAGCCATTTACAATAGCCAAAATAAACTCCTTAGAATCAATCTAATTTTACTTGATTACCTAGAATACGCTTTTTCAAATCAGTAGTGCTTATCCCCTCAGTGTAAGGCACATAAAGCAAAGTGATTTCAAGATTATCCAACCAGCCTTGAGTAAACTGCATTTGAGCATAATAATCCTTTTTCGCCCAATCGCTACCAATAACAACAAAATCAGGCATAACCTCAAGAATCGCAGGTTTACTGTCAGCCCCACCAGTATTAGCGATAACCTGATCAACGCTACGCAACCCCAACAAAACCTCTCTACGCTCACTAAACGACATTACAGGCGATTTACCTTTATACGCTGAAATAAACTCGTCAGTGTTCAACGACACAACAACCTTGCCATGCTCACCAGCAATCTTGCGACAAGCCTGCAAAAACCTCACATGGCCAGAATGCACTAGATCAAAATGTGCCACCGGTGTAAACGATAGGCATTAGGCATCACCACCTTTAGCATACTTTTCAAGATATGCAATTAGAGTATGTCCCACGCATTCACCCGCCTAATCTCCAACGACCAGTCACCCTGTGATAAATCATTCTCAGCGACCTTACGCTCAAACAACAAATGGTTAGCCCTAAAAGTTTTATCATTTTGACTGTGAAACCCAGAATTTAGTGTCGAGCTGTTGTCATGTTGCATAGTGGCGTGAATAAACTTCGCTGGAACACCCGCAGCCTGCAACCTACGCTCATAATCGTTATCCTCAAAATAGATAGGGTGAAAACGCTCATCAAACAAACCAGCCTTCAACACTGCACCCTCACCCAAAACAAACCCCGACCATTTAGGCATGATACTCAAAAAATTGATTGCCTCAACATCAACCTTCTCAGCGATCTTAGCTAACGCACCAGGTGAAAACACACTGTCATCATTCACTAAAACCCAGTAAGGTGCGAAAGGTGTTGACTTCACTATAAGGTTCAACCCACCCCCATAACCCAAACCATAAGGCACTTGAATAACCCACATGTTTTGCACCAAATCAGGTTTCACTGGAGCAAACTCTCTCTTACCTGAATTATCGATAATAACCAAATGCTCGACAGGATAGTCAATACTTGCAAGCAGTCGATGCGCCAAATCAAAACGACTATAAGTCAAAAACCCTAAAACAGGAATCAAAGTTCACTCATCTTTTTGATTAGAGGCTTCCACATTTCATCAAAAACCTTATTCGCATCATACTGGCGAGCATGAGCAATAGTATCTGGAAACTCACCCTTACCCCGCTCATACGCCAACTCTAACGCCTGCGCAATCTCATGCACAAACGGAATATTGAACCAAGTGCCATGACCTGCATCCCAAAAAGGTTGCCCACTCACCAAAAAACTATCTGCCGAAGCAAGCTCAGCGGAAGCAGCAAAATTAGAAGTAATAATCGGCACACCACACGCCTGCGCCTCAACCTGTGGCACACCAAACCCTTCACCATAGTTAGTGAACAAACCCACATCCCATGCAGAATAAGTTGCAGCCAAATCCTCCTGACTAATGCCATACTGATACATAATCGGGTCGACGAAGCAAACCTTATCGGCAGGAACACCACAAGCCTGCAAAATCTGTGTCAACACAAACCCCGACTGCTTACCAAACGGATCACTATGAATGTAAAGCATCACATCGTCATGCTTCTGCGCAAACAAACCAAACGCCAAAAAATTCTCTGCCACCGCTTTCCTATGTATGAATCCTCCAGCCTTGTTAGCGAAATTCATTCCAACAACAAACTTATCTTTAGCGTTGAGAAGTTCCTCTCCTGTCTGCCCATTAGACAACTTCAAAGTAGGTTTAAAAATACTTGTTTCAATCGCATGAGGAACATACTCAGACTCAATACCTGCCTGCTCAATCATCTTTTTACCAAACAAACTCATAGCAACAGGAGTCACATTAGGTTTCCGCAACCAAGATAAAACACGCTCAGGCGCAGGCTGATGATCAATAGGCACCCACGAAGCAATAGGCAAACTATCCAACGCAGGATTATCCAAAACCCAAACATCATAAAGCGTCACAATAAAAGCAGGCAACCCCGCATTCTCACTAGCCCAATGCGCATGATGCATAGGCAAAACATCAGTCGAATACTGGTTCATGCCACGCGAATAATGTGGAATCTTACCAAACCCAGTTTCAATCTGACCATTCACACCCTCAGCACCATAATTACTGAGCATCGCAACCTTATGACCTGCACGCACAAGCCTAGAAATAACCTGCTTACTTTGAGTCCCATAACCAGTCGGCTGATTGAGAGAATTTGAATACCACGAAATAGCTGATTTAGTCATAAACCTAGACTAATAGAAAAGACCCCCAAAACAGCCCTACGCAGCCGAATTGGGGGTCAAATCTAAACTAACTAAAAGTTAGCTTGCACCACCACGAAATACCTTGATGTTGTTTGTTTGGATTAGACGAGAATCGAATCTCCAGGTTGCACGCCAGGTCGAAAGATCTGCGTTGAAAGCCCAGTCATCGCTTCTGTCAACCTGCAAACCACCAGCGTTACGAATGTAAAGCGACTTGAGGTCACCAACAGCAAGTGATCTTGCGTTGACGGCAGGTGAAGGTAGAGCAGGAGTTTCAATAACTGGAACACCCAACACTAGGTCACGCTTGTCCTGACCAACACCAACATCGAACAAGTAACGGCCTGAACCATCCTTGAGCTTACGCAGAGCAGCAATCGAAGTTGAGTTTGCTAGCAGAGCGAAAGTTGGCTTTGAACGAAGCGCACCATCAAGGCTGTAAACAAGGTCAATAACATTGTCAGCAGTGAACGCACCAGAAACACCAGTTGAGCCGCTGACTCCGGTGGAAGCGGCTGTTAAGAAACCTGTCGGTTCGACAGTTCCGGTTCCGTTAACAACCTTGTCGCCAATGAAGTTACCGAATGCGTTACCGAATTGTTCTGCCAGGAATCCAATGATGTCAACGCCAGAGTCCAAAATCAATTCTCTGGACAGCTGTGCCAAAGCATATGCTTTGTATGACGACAGAGTCACTAGAGCGTTGAAAGTCGGTTCAGATACAGCAGCAGTAGATCCTTGACCTACGATTGCAGCAGTAGAGAAACCTGACTGTGATGGAACCTGAATGTTTTCACCTGAAGTGGTGTTGATTACAGTTGCATAATCAAGTAGAGGGTTTACTAGACGAGCAACCTTGACAATCTCGTTGTAAAACGAAGTTGGCACAGGTGCGCCAGTTGATGAACCGGTGATACGCTTTTCCATCGGAAACTCGTAGCCACGAATCTCACCAGCAGCCATCTTACGAAGGATGTCACCCTCGTTGTCGCTAACTGATGCGTCTTTGAAGTTGATTGCTGAAGCCTGAAGTTGCTCAACAACTTTAGCCTCACGCTGCTCAAGCTCAATAGCAGTATTTCTGCGGTCAATCTCAGCATTCAACTCAGCAAACTTAGCCTCATCTTCACCAGTCCACTCGTTGTTACGAGCAGCACTTGATTCCAATAGAGCTTTAGCTTCATGCCAAGCCTTCTGCTTCGCCTCGACCTGTCTTGCGATAAATTCGCTCATAGGTTTAGTCCTTTCAAGACTATAAAGGGAAGTAAATTATTTTTTGTCGCGATACACGCTGAACATGCAGGGGATAAACGCACACTGCAATAAAAGTCTATAACACGCCAAAATACACTAAACAAAAACCCCTGCTCGGCGGTAGCAGGGGAAAAGAATTAGCTCATTTTTTTATTGGTTAGGCGAAACGAAAGAAAACCCAACCAAGTCCATATTAGACTCGCTTCATCAACAAGTCAAGTTCCTTCTTTTTCAGATCAAGTAAGGCAGAAGCATTATTGACCTGCTCATCCTTAGTCAAAACCTTAGACAAAGTTTCAGTCAACAACTCGCCCTGCCGTTCAGTCAACTCCTGGCCAGCCTCCAAAGCCAACAACGCTTCAGTCAACTCCTCAGCACTAACACCACGCAACTCAGCGAGCTTAGCAATCAACTCAGGTAACTCAATCATGCTTCTAACAGTAGCACTACCCTCAGTGCCTAGATACGCTGGAAACGCGACACCAACACTAACCTCATGCACATTTACACGCTTCAAAACACGCTCAGAAGCAGAAGGCCACTCATCACCACCAACAGGCACACGAAAACCAAACGAAAAACCTGTCACATCGCCACGCTGAATACTGATCGCAGCATCCTTACCTGCCTGAGTCGGAGGGAGCTGTGCCTCAACACGCAAACCACGCTCATCCTCAGTAAGCCTCAAAGTGCCTGCCCTAGTTGAACCCAAAACAATGTTTGTGTCGTGATTCCACAACAACTTGACATCATTACGCGACTTTAGACTGTCCCTAAACGCACCAGGTTCAATACGCTCAATAAACGGCAAAGGCTGACTAGCACTATTGAAAACAGCAGCATAACCAGTCAAAGTCATACCATCACCCTCAACACGCAACTCAAGGTCATGCAGTTCTCTACGCTCAATACCCTGCTCAACGCGTTCACCACGCTCATGCAACTCTGCAACCTTCACCGGTTCAACAAAACGCACAGCATCAACCTTAACCTCAACAGGCAACTCATCCTCAACAGGTGTAACAGGTTCAACAGTCGCCTCAACAAGCTCACCTAAATCACTAACAGTTTCAACAAGATGCCCAACCAACTCTAGGACTTCACCCTGCAACTCCTGCACCTTAGCAACCAACTGTTCCTTAGTCAAAGGCATGTATTCATCCATGTTACGCTCATCCACTTCAATAGTTTCGCTCTTACTTAAATCTAACTCATTACGATAACGCTCATTCAAACCATTCACCCAACTCTCACCAGCATCGCCACCCCACGCATCCCACGCCACACGCCCCGCACTAGGGAAACCATCCTCACCACTATTGAAACCAGTCGCCTGCTTATCGACAGCATGACGAGCAAAATAACTGATCATACGATTCACAACATCAGCCGACACAGCCCCACCAGAAGCAAGCTGACTTGCACGCCTACGCCCAACAGCAGTAAAACCCGAACCAGCCTTACCTTCCTCAATCCACTTGATAGCCCTCTTAGCTGCAACAGCAACACCAGCAGGAGGCTGATAATCACCGGCAGGAACAGCACGCTTCAACTCACCACCAGGCGCAATTTTCTCTGCAATCGAAACAGCAACCATCTGCTTTATAGCCTGCGACTTAGTTTTATGTTTCCCCAAAACAGTCCCATCATCTTTTACAGTGTCCCAACCCTCAGCTGTTTGCTTAATAAAATAAGGCACTATGCACCTGTTTCATAACTGCCATCAGGAACAGTCGCAGGATTTTGCAACTGCACGCTAGGCAAACCAGTATGAGGGATAACAGGCAAACCGAGAGCCTTCAAAACATCCTCTGGAACAAAACCAACACCAATCAACTTCTGCGCCATAGCAACCTTATTTTCATCGGCAACCAAACCAGCAGCATTTATGTCAATGTTAGTTAGAGGCACACGCGCAGTATCACCATTCTCAATAGGCCGCATGTTCTCTTTACGCCTAACCTCATTCACAGTAAACACACCATTAGACAACATCTTTGAATAACCCTCAATACGAGTCGCATAATCGCCACGCAACAACTCGTCAGTGCTAAACGCCAAATACGCTCCATCAGGAAGCAATTGACTAAAAGCATCCTCAAGTTTCGCCAACCAGGGTCTAAGCGTATGAACCACAAACGAAATAGCATTCTGCTCATTCGAGTTATAGGACTGCCCGCCACGCTCATTCAAACCAATCATGTTCACAGGCACACGATAAGCACGCGCAATATCCTCAACAGCCATACGCCTCGAATCAAGCATCTGCGCCTGATCATTAGCAATCTGAGTAGCCTTGAAAGTTGCACCACCCGACAAAATACCTGTTTTATGTGCCTTACGATAACCCTTATGCATGCGATCAAAACTCTTTGCAAGGTTCTCAGCTTGTTCAGCAGTCAACGCACCAGGATACTCGATAATTCCATTCTGGGTCGTGCCTTGCCCAAAGAAACGAGCAGCAAAACCCTCCAACGAAATAGCCAAACCAATATTCTCTTTGAGCGTGTCAATAGGTGACCTGCCCCGCAGATCACCTGGCATCAAAATTGAACCAACAATATGCAACACATCATCAGTTGATAAAACACGACCATTCTCACCGGTGTAATAAAAAAGTTTTTGCCCCGCCTGATTACGCTCAACCTTCACACTCAACGGATTCAAAACCATCATGTTGATAATCTGACCAGAAGTATCTCTAAACAAACGAACAAACGCATTACCATCAATCAGAAGGCTAGTAATACACTGCTGCCAAAACGCGATACTAGGAATCAACACATCAGGCTTCACAACCCAACTAGGCTTAGGCCGATAAGGATAAGCAATACCATCACGCCTAATATAAGTATCAACAGGCAAACTCGAAATCGTGTCACTGATCAACGACACACAAGCCCAAACAGCGTTCACCTGCAAAGACGAGTTATAGTCCACAAACGCTGACGACTGAGTTTCATACGAAGTAATATCGCCTGCACCCCAAATAGACTGAAAACTGATAGCCCTAGACTCACCCGACAAACGACCAAGCATTATTTACTTCTCTCTAACGCCAACCCAAACAACAAAACCCCGACACCAGCACAAATCAAACCGGCAGGCACAAAAATCAAACCAACAGCAAAACTAATAACAGCTATACCAATCGCCTGAAAAATCGTAGGTAGCAAACTCAATCCTTAGAAAACATAAAACTCAGGTAATACACCCGAATCTATTTTACTTGTAGCCCTATCATAAGCGATAACAAACGCCACAGCAGCGTCAATACGCCTAGCACTATTACGCGACTCCTTCACAATACGCGCACCCAAAGCATCAACCTTTAACACACAGTTATCCAAATGGCGAGCCAACAACGGATCACCATCGTGAACCAAAGTGCCTTCAGTCACACTGTCATAAACCTTCTGGCAAGCCGGAATCATTCGGCGAGGACTCGTGCTAGGCCACTCCACGATAGGCAAACCAACATCCTGCAAAACAGCCATCGACCTCTGCCACCTAAAAGGGTCAAACGCAATCTCCTTCACATTCCTAAACCTCTGGCAAAAAGCAATAATCGTCTGCTCAACCTCAACAGTGTCCACCCTCCAATCATCATTATCGTTAGGTTGCTTCTCCCACGCCTTTACCAACCAAACATAAGGCTTATCGTCAGCATTTTTAGGAACAGTTACCGCAACAATCGCAGTCGTATCACCACTAAACGAACCATCAACACCCAACACAATATCCGCATCATCAGGGACATCAACCTCACCCTTCAAAGTGTCCCAAACACCAGCAGGAAGCCACGCAGTTTTAGAGCTAACCCACTGATTACAACGCTTAGTCCTAAACTCTGCCTCAGGTGTCCGCTTCACAACACTCTCAAAATCCTCTTTACTATTCAAATCGCCATAACCAGGGTTTGCTAATTTCCAAGTATTCTCATCACGATGATCAGCATCTAAAGGTGCTTCCCACCAAGCCATATAAAAACTAGGATCAACAACCTCACCACGCGCAACCCTCTGCCCATACTGATACAACGCATAAGCAGTTGAATCCTGACCAGTGTTATCGCTTTTCACACCACAAGTAGTAGTCGCCAACATAATCGGCTGTTTACGCGAAGCCATCGACAGTTGCATAACATCCCACATAGTGCGATCCTGCAACGCATGCACCTCATCAAAAATAACTGCACTAGCATTCAAACCCTCCTTCGAATACGCCTCAGCAGATAACACACGCCAAATACTGCCTGTGGCAGGCAACTCAATAACATCGCGATAAATGTTACACATCGCAGCCAACTCAGGTTCACGCTCAATAATCTTTTTAGCATCACCAAAAGTAATACGAGCCTGCTCCTTCTCAGCTGCACAACTATAAACCTCACCACCCTCATCCCCATTAAACAAAAACCACAACCCCAAACCTGTAATCAAAGCCGACTTACCATTCTTACGAGCCATCCCCCAAAGTGCAGTCCTACGAGCAAACAACCCACGCTCATCCAAAACTAAAGTTTCACGCAACAACTGCTCCTGCCAACTTCTCAGTTGTATTTGTTGTCCTGCCTGACCAGCAATCGAATCCTTAGTCAAAGTCACAAAAGTATTTATAAAATCAATCGCATCATCACCACGCGACCCAAACTCAAAACTCGTAGGAGTAACCCAAGCCGGTGGCCAACTACTTTGACTCACTAGCCCTAGCCTCCTGCCTACGCTTCAAAGCCTCCATCTTAGAAATAGCCTTCACCTCAGCAACACCCAAACGCGATCTATCAGCAGGAGTAAAACCAAGCAACGACAAATTACTAATAATACGAGCATCAAGTTCACGCAACGCCCTACGCTCACGCCAATCATTATTCTGCATAACCCGCACACGCAAATTCCAACGCTCATCAATAAGCTCACAAGTCATCAACAACAACTCAACATCAGTATTCACGCTAATCCACTGCAACCCCTGACCCCAAACCTTATCCCAAAACGCCTGCCCATACTTCAACAAAGGCCGATGAGGTTCAGGAATAGTAGCAACAGGGTCAAACATTTGAATCTCAGCCTGATCAGGTAAACGCCTCTGCCCTGGATTACCCAACTTCCGTTTCACCTCAATAGGTTTAGGCGGCCTACCATTAGGCATAACTATCCCTCAACTAAAACAGCTGTTTCGCCTGTAAGTTTTTCCCAACGAGCAATAATCACATCACAATACTTCGGGTCAAGCTCCATCATGTAACAAACACGATTAGTTTGCTCACAAGCAATCAAAGTGCTACCCGAACCACCAAACAAATCAAGCACACTATCACCAACATTAGTTGTATGAGTAATAGCCTGTGCAGCTAGGGCAACAGGTTTTTGTGTAGGATGAACATAATCACCAGCAAAATCTTTTCCAATACTCCAAACTGAACCAATCCTTTTTCCTGTCAAACGACTATTTCTATGCCAAACTAAGGCTGTTTCAAAATCCGTCATTTGCGAATTTTGATTCCAAGTCAAAGCTAATTCAAAATCTGTAGCAAAGGTCTTATCCAAATCACCCATTCCTCCACCACCCTTATCCCAAACAATCAAATTTGAAGGTGAACCTAAACTCGCTAATTTCTCAATCCATTTATCCAAGACACGCCAGCTAGTCCAAATAAATACCCATCCGGTAGAGAATTTTAAAATATTTGGAGCAAAATCTAGAAACACTGTGTCATTCAAAAGCACATCAAATTTTTCGCTTTTAGTTCTTTCATTAGATTGATAATTAACTCCATAAGGTGGATCTGTAAAAACTAAATCAGCTTTCACATCATTCATAAGTCTGGCAACTGTAATTTCATCCGTAGCATCCCCACATAACAATCTATGAGCGCCAAGTTTCCATAAATTGCCTAACTGTGATTTTGTTGCAATCTGCTCAGGTATCTTATCCTCAATAATTTCCTGTAATTCATCAGCTGGAATCTCAAACCCAATACTGCCAATATCAAATTCTGCTTCCTGCAACTCAAGTAATTGACTAGCTAAAACTTTGTCATCCCACTCAGCCAACTCAGCCGACCTATTATCAGCCAAAGCAAACGCCTTCACCCGAACCTCATCCCAATCATCAGGACACTTAGCAACAACAATCTCTTTCCAACCCAACGACCTAGCAGCAACCAAAGTGCCATTACCAGCAACAACCCTGCTACGCCAAACCACAATCGGCTTACGCTGACCAAACGCCTCCAGGCTACCCGCAATCGCATCCAAATTCTTTTTCGAATGCCTACGCGCATTATTCGGGTCAAGTTCAAGATCATCAATCAAAACAGTCACAATATCCATGCCTAAAGCCTAACCGAAAACACCCCCAAAACGCCCATACAAGCCCAAAACCAAACCAGCACCCCCACATCACAACACACAACCAAAACACGCGTAACAGGCACACAACACCAGCCTGACCAGAAAACTCAAAGTTTCGCAGACACACGCGCGAAAGTGGGTGCGGGGTGTTGAGCAGAAACAAAAAAACAAAAATGATGCCCCCCGTCATTGACAAGGGGCTTATGGGTGATCGTGGATTGTGTTTGTTATGTCAAAGGTTTGTTGCCTCTGCGACTGTTGCAGAGTGAATGTGCTGCCGCTAATGGTGAGTCAGGGTCACCTGGTATGAGGTGATCTGCGGTTATCTGGTTGCGGTCAGTGAATGGTTGTTTGCATAGGTGACAGTGTGTAGCTGTTGCCTTTAGCCAGGCTCGTTGCTTCCGATAGTTTGTTGAATTATATAGAGTCCTACCTGCCTTACGCCCCCGCTGCCTGATGCGTTCACGCTCATCGGCTTCTAGTTTGTGTTGCTTACAATAGGTGTCGCCTGATGTTAGGACATTACAGATTAGGCATGGCTTAGGGAATGGCATTAGATTTCCTCACCGTCATTGAATACGGGTAATTCTGGTTGGAAGCCTATAACAGCGTTGTCGGTGTTCGACAGGATTGAGCTATCTTTACGCTCAGGCTTATCTACCTGATGCTTGTGTGTGCGCCTCCAGTTTTTGACTAATTCAACCTGATCTGGCAGGTCGGTTTCAAATTCTGCACCGCAGGAACACACTTCACGAATACTCATAGGACTCGAATAAATCTTATTTCACTAGCCCTAAAGTTGCTTAGGGGTTCGACAACTGTCGTGCCGTATTCCCTGTTAGCGTTCAAGATTAGCCCTTCACCTAAATAAATGCCGGTGTGATAAAAATCTGTCCTGCCTTTATAGGCAAAAGCCACAATATCCCCACGCTTAGGTTCACTGACTCTAACCCCAACATGTGCCTGCTTGTCAGCTGAATGAGGTAACACGACCCCTGCCTGCTCATAAATCCAACGCACCATACCTGAACAGTCCCAACCGCTGATTGTTGATCCTGAGAATACATAACTGGTTTTATGCACTCTTTGGATTGCTTGTTTGACTGCGGTTTTGAGTTTGGTTCGCTGTGAGGCTCGAATCAGGTTTTGTGCTACATCAACCTGTTGAACAACATTAGGTTTTACTGTTGACTGGACTGTTGGTGTTGTTGGTGTTGCTATGGTTACGCAGCCTAGAATGATTGCGATTTTGGTTATCATTATGCATCCTTACCCCATCCATTCCCTCTGAATATGATGGTTTGTAGCCCAAATACGCGATCCATAGCTTTGTCGCATTTCACACATATTGGGGTTGTTTCTGCTTCAGATAAAGTTTTTGTTTGACTGACTGTTGCCTCGCAGGTCGAACATTTGTAGTCGTATGTTGGCATCAGGTTTCCTTCCTGTGGAGCTGTCGAGAATTGCACCCGACTCCTACAACTTCCCTCATGGGGTTTTAGATTGCAGTCGAAACTAATTCAGCCCCTAGAGTTTCCAAACTGTTCCTGTAAAGTCTATGCCCTTAGACAGTTCAAAACACACTAAACCTGGTTGACTGTCTTCACCGGCAGTAGTCCGCCACCAGTTGGAACCATTGTCTAGGGTTGAGGCTTGCACCCAGAACCGACTTGTTCCGCGTGGTGTTGAACCTAACTCTAGGACTCGCAAATGGTGAAAATGACCGCTAACCCCGATTGTTGCAGCGTGAACGGGTTGTTTCCCAAATGCTTGTTGCCTCCACCATGTAGGCACTTGATCTGGTCGAGACGATTGATGGCCGTGCCATAACCCTAAAATGTGAAACTTGTCGCCAAACACATCGTAGGCTAGCGATTCGTCATGTTGTGCTGGTTCACGAAACTCGATAGGCAAACCAACCTCTTTACTCAACCGAGCAAGGGTTCGACCTATGTGAATACCCCAGTCATCGGTGACTTTACCGACTCGCTGTTTGTTGACTCTCCATTGACAGTGATTACTGCCGACAGTTAGATAAACGACAGGTGCATGTTTGCTAATGTTTTTTAGAACATCCCAAGCCAGGCTTGTTGCTAAATCAACCTGTTGCATAATGCTTAGATCATTGCTTTGTAGCTGATGTAAATCGGCAGCATTACCAAAGTTCTCTATCGTATCGCCAACATCACAAAAAATAATCTTTTCAGGTTTCACTTCTTTTATTTTGTTCAACAACGCAACTTGTGTTTCAGCAACCCTATGAATAAGTGCCTCAACCCCGCCCCTATGATCAACCTTGCCCACCTGTAAATCTGACCACAAAATAACTAAAGCTTTGCCTGATGCGACTGGTTTAGGGATTACTGGTTTAGTTTTCTTTGCAAGCGCATACAGTAAGGGCAAATCAATGTTTGCGCCTTTCCTACGCCATCTGATACGAACAGCTGTATGCCATGCCGGTTCTAATGGGAATGGTCTGGCGACTTGCCAACGACTAATACGCGGTTCGCCTACTATTTCTATCTCGTCAGGGTTGATGCCTGCTTCACGCAGGAAACCTTCAA
>Ga0214917_10002672_pt1 | contig 21402 bp, 12 predicted proteins | sample LL_1208_BB_MetaG_FD_177983 | JGI IMG/M metagenome (GOLD analysis project Ga0214917, IMG submission 177983) | Freshwater microbial communities from Lake Lanier, Atlanta, Georgia, United States - LL_1208_BB | ecosystem: Environmental > Aquatic > Freshwater > Lake | place: USA: Georgia | collected...
TAAATTGTCCAACATATTTATTGCCGTTATGAAACAAAAATACACCTTCACCATCCATATGCCCATCTTTGAATTGACCAACATATTTATTTCCACTTTGTAATAAATATTCGCCATCATAACCGTTTGGAATACCATTTTCCCATGGTCCATCATAAATAGCAATATTATTTTTAAAAACAAATTTACCTTTACGAAATGGTTTGTCATATCTCCATAAACCAGTATATGTTCCCATTATACTTGATAGCATTTCATTACCATGTCTATCACGTTCAACTACAATATTATAGTTATATGGAATATTTTCAACGCGTGTTACAGTATTCGGCTCGCCACCCTTAACGTTTTTATTTTTTCTGCGGCTTTTATTTTTAATAGTTATTTTGTATAATTTTTTCATATAAATTACATAAATATTATAAAATTTTACAAAACATACCATTTTGGTTCGTGTTTTTCTAAATTATAGAATCATTACAAGCAATTTATTTTACAACTTGTCAAGGTCCTCTTCTGGTTGATTTTCTGGTTGATTTTTTTTTTCTACAAAATGAACGTTTGGTTCCGTGTGCCCAAAGACATTTCTTTTTAGCAGTTTTACATTGCTTATTTTTCCTTCCTTTACACTTGCTTTGCCTTTTAGCAAAAAGACCTTGATGAATATTATAAACAGGCATTATAATATTATTCATAAAGAAAAAAAATAAATATATCTATATTTTTTATTCTTAATATATAAGAGAGATAAATTAGATAAAATGGTAAAAACAAGTAAAAATATATCAAAAAAATATAATAATTTGACAAGAAAAGTTCGTTATAAATTAAAAGGAAATGAGTTAATACTAAGAAAAGATTGTCCAATTGGTCTTAAAGCTTTTGAAAAAAAATATCAAAAAGAATTCAAGACAAATAAATTGTATAATTTATCTACACGTAAATTCACAAAATTATTATTATCTAAATTTGCACCCTCTTCTATCACCCCAGAAAATGATTTTTATTCCTATATTAATTATAAATGGCTGGAAGATGTAGAACTAAAAAAACAACAGAAATATATTGTACAGGTAGATGATTTTAGATTAACACAAGATAAAGTGTATCATGAGTTACATGACATTATGATGGACTATATGAAAAATAACAATACAAAACTAGCAAAAATTATGAAAAACTATTATTATTCTGTAATCAATATGAATTCAATCAATGATAGTAAAATGAAAGCTAAAGAGTCTATTATTTTGGTTGATAGTATGATTAAGGAAGGAAATCCATGGAAACTATTAGCTCATATAAATCAAAGTTATATTTATAATTATTTATCTCCTTTTGTTTTTATGATTAGTCCAGATGATAAAAAATCTACTATTTTTAGAAGTTATATTAATCCACATCAATTCATAATATTAGATTTAAATGTTTATTATGATGATGGAACAAATGTAGAATACAAAAAAAATTATAGACATCAATTTAAAAAGTTTTGCAAGAATTTATTTGAATTATGTTTAGGAACGAACCATGGATATAATACAGACGACGTTTATAATGTGGAAGTTGAAATATTTAATGTTCTGGGTTGCCAAGATATAAATAAAAATGAAAAAAGTTACAATAAGGTTACTAAGAAAGAAGCATTAGAAAAGTATAATTTTGATTGGGATGAATTGTCAAAACATTTGGGGTTTAAAAGAACTCCGGATTTTTTTATTACTTCTAGTTTGAATTATTTGAAATGTGGTACTGAATTGTTTTTAAAAAATTGGAATTCTGATAAATGGAAGAGTTATTGGATATATATTTATTTACAAACATTTTGTAGAGTTACAAGAAAATGGGAAAAATTATATTATAATTTCTTTGGTAAATTTGAACGTGGTCAAGAAGCTATCAATAGAACAAATGCAGTAAGTTCATCTTTATATATGTCAATACCATTTGACAGTTTCTTGTCTCAAAAATATGTTGAAAAACATACGGATCCTGCAAAAATACAATACGTTAAGATACTATGTAATGATTTGAGATTAGTTTTCCATAGAATTATGACAAATAATACATGGTTATCATCTTCTACAAAAAAATATGCATTATATAAATTAAAAAATTTAAATTTTGTTGTTGGTTATCCTGAAACAGTAAGAGAAGATCCTTTATTAGATTATAATCATTCATTGTATCACAATATATTCTTAATTAGTAAATGGAGACATGATAAATTTATTGAGCTAGAAGGTAAAGAAGTAATTGATTTGCCTTTTGTTGATTATTCACAATACCCATTAAAACTAACTGGTAACCAACCTTATATAGTAAACGCATCTTATACACCTTCAAAAAATAGTATTTACATCAATTTGGGATATATTCAAAAACCATTTGTTGATTTAGACGAACGTGGTATAGAATATAATTTGGCACATCTAGGTTTTACTATTAGCCATGAGATGTCGCATGGGTTTGATGATTGGGGTAGTCAATATGATGCACAAGGTAATTTGAATGATTGGTGGACCGACGCAGATAAAAAGAAATTCAAAGCTATCCAAAATGATGTTGTCAAACAATATGAAGAATTTGCTGCAAGAGATGGTATTAAATTTGATGCGTCTATTGGTATTGGTGAAGATTTGGCAGATATATCTGGTATGGCTATATGCAATAGGTATTTAAAAGATTATCAAGATAATAATAACGATTTAATTCCTATTAGATATGTTTCTTATGAAGTTTTCTATATTTATTATGCATTCCAACAAAAGCAAAAAGTATCCAAGAAGGCTCTCTCTGCACAATTAAAAACAAATCCTCATCCATTGGATAAATATAGATGCAATGTGCCTTTATCGCGATCTCAAATTTTTAGATCTGTTTACAATGTTAAAAAGCACGATGGTATGTGGTGGAAGAATACGGATACTGTATGGTAATTAATCCACGTTTTTATCTATTGTTACATTTTTGGCGATTTTCTTGATTATTTTTGTGTCTTTTTCATAATCATTATCACCTTTACCTCCCATTGCTTCGTAAACTATTTTATTATATTGACTATTTTTTTTGGAATCATATTCTTCACAATCTGGGTATTTCTCTCTAAACTCTTTCAACATACAAATGTTTTTATGTGCGATCATACGAATAGCTTTTCGTAATTTCTTATTTGTTTCATCTTCTTTTTCCCATATATTTTCATCTTTCACATACATGACTTCCCTTTTTTGATCTGTACAATGAACTGGTCGTTTTTCTACGTCCATTTCTTTTAAATTTTTAATGATTATATTGGAAATTCCTTCAATATAACCGACTTTACCTACGTTTTCAAGATCAGAAACTTGTAACTTTACCGATTCTACAAACTCCATAATATTCATAGCATCTTTGCACGTCTCATTCAGGAAAAATTGTAGGTTAAATGTTTTGTTATTACAATTATTATTAATATTGGATGTATAATTCGTTTGTCCCTGTTTACAAATGTCAAACATGCTCTTTTGCAACTCTGAATTACTTTTAACAAGTTCATAAATAAGACCTGTTAAAGCTTGAATGTCTGTTTGTTGTGGTTGTGATTGTTGTTGTGATTGTTGTTGTGTTGTTATATGTATATTTTCATCTATATTACTAGAAATTTCTGTATTAAATTCACACTTATTCTCGTGATACCATAGACTGTTTCTTGCCTTGTAATTTTTTTGACAAAATTTACAAAAAAATTTTTTGGCATTTTCGGCGTTTTTTTGTTCTAAATTAATAGATTTTGTTCTATGCAAGTGTTTTTGAGTTGTTATATGTCTTTCCCAATCACTTTTCTTACAGCATTTAAAGTCACAAAATTGGCAATCTAAAACAGTGGCGTGTTTTGGCGTAAAAAACATTCAATTATTCTATATTACACATAGAATAAAAATTACATCTAAATCATTTTTTGGGAAAACAAAAAAATTTATGCTAACAAACATAAAATTATTTTTTTGGTGACCAGACGATAAATTTCAATTATGGTCACAAAGGTTGCATTTTCGACAAAGTGTTTCGGCTTTTTCAAAAATGGACAAAAAAAATGTCCAAAATTGAAAACCGAAAAAACTTTTGGGAAAAGAAAATCGTTAAAATATAATAAATTCTCAAAATGGCTTAAACCCAGCTTAAAAAAAAGCACTAGCACTTAGTGAGGTGACAAATTTTGCAGTACTCTATTGTTTTAGACCTATCAGGGTCTATATCAATTGAATCTTGTACCCATTCATGATTACAAAGTGAAATAATTTTGGAACGTATTTTTTCATTGGATAACATTAATGATTTTATATGTTCTATTTGTTCATTTAAAAGCTCATTGATTTCTGTAATATTTTTATTGTATTGCAAAATATTTTCGTTCACATTCAGACTTGTATCAATTAAATTCAATATAGTTTCTTCTTTCATTTTTGTATGATGAATATTAATTTCTTTTAAATACGCAATAGTATAATCGTTTTCGCTTTTCATTTTTAATAAATAATTTAGACTCATTTGGTAAATTTATAATTTTATTTTTAAATAATATAATAATATTATATAATGTCAAGTAAAAAAAACAAAAACGTTACTTTTAGTAATACAAATCCTAAAGAAGGTTTGACTTGGCATGGAACAGTTCATGAAGCAGACTTTCCTGGCACGGAACCTCTTAAAGAAAATTTTCGTAATTCAGGCACTGCAATTGCCGGCCAAGAAGCACAGAGACAAATTGAACGCGCTCAACCAAGATTTGGTCAAACTGGCGAGATTTCAAAAATAAATTTTACTGCACCACCAGATGGTAATGAAGCTTTAAATACTTTTGCGAACTCTATGAATACATCGCCTTACCAAATTTATGATGAAAAATTAGAGCATGAATTAGCTTCACAATATGGTTATAGACATGGTGGTTATCGCAAAACAAAACGTAATCAAAAAGGGAAGAAGAAGCGAAGAACAAGTAGAAAAACTAGAAAAACTAGAAGAAATAGAAGGAGTAAAAAAAGTCATAGAAAATCTAAATAAAAAGTTCACATTTTTACACTTTTTCCTATTCAAAACACCTATTACATTATAATAATTATCTAAATATTTTTGACTATTCGTTCAACCATTCACTTTGAAAAATAGATAATGTAATATTTGGATGTTTTCTTTCTTCATAATATGTTCCATTGAAACTACAAAGGTCATTACTTATTCTACATGTATAAGCATAATTGTATTCTATTATTCCGGATAAAATATCCATTTTTCCAAATTTTCTACATTTTCCTAGGTGATAACTTTTCTCATCATATGGTTTGAAATACACGCAATTTTTACATATTGGAACTTTTGAATTTATAATAAATTGTTTTTTTTCCGTACAAAAAACTCTTGTAACTGTAAATAATAATAGTAATATAAAAATCATTTTGTATATTTATTATCCAAAAAATTTTATATTGTTTAATTAGTGTATTTAATTTTCAGTGAGATTTGTACTATTTGTCACCTTTTTCTCTATAAAATGGACCTTTTATAGAGAAAAATATGTAAAATCATGATATTAAAAAATGTAAAATATTAATTTAAGGAGGGTTCATAAGGGAACTTGGGTTCACTTACTTAGACATACATGTTATAAAGAGCAGAAACATTTTCTTTGTTCACCTTAATCAATTTATCTACGATATCCTTTGTAATCGTCAACGGAAATTCCACTTTAATTGACATGTCTTCTTCAAATAAATTGGTTCCTGGTTTCATCAAACGGTAAAGATTCAATTTTGTATGAATGATTTCTAGACAACGCTTCAAATTACGCACACCATCTTCTTTGTTACAATGTGTATCTACCAAATATTGAATAACTTCATCAGGAATAACTATTTCGTCATTATTGAAACGGACTTGTTCGCGGATTTTTGGCAATAAATAGTTGTTAGCAATTTGAGTCTTTTGTTTTTGATTGTATCCCTTTGTTTGAATACGATACATTCTATCCTTCAAAATAGGATTGACCTTCGTTTCATCGTTGTAACTAAATATGAATAGACATTTACTCAAATCAAAATTGATTTCTGCAAAGTATTTATCATGAAATTGACTATTTTGACTTGTATCCGTTAAGTGTGTCAAGATACCTGCGATTTCTTCGCCTCTTGGAGTATCGCTTATTTTATCCAATTCGTCAAAATAAATTACTGGATTCATGCATTTACTATCAATTAATATTTGAACGATTTTTCCCCATGTACTACCCTCGTAAGTATAAGAATGACCTTCTAAAAAGCTACTGTCTGTTGCACCACCAAGCGCAATGAATGCAAAAGGTCTATTTAAAATTTTACTAATGCCTTCTTTGACTAACGATGTCTTACCTGTACCAGGTGGTCCATGAATAGCAATTGCAGTACCAATTGCTTTTGGATTGGTAAGAAGTTGACCTAACATTTGCATGATTTGCATTTTTGCATCATTTAATCCATAAACAGCTTCATCAAGAGTCTTTTGAGCAGTTTCCATAAATTCATGACATTTATCTACACCATCTTCAATCGTGAGTGGGAGTGATTCAAAATTACCAAATGGAATACGCATAAAAGTGTCAACCCAATTTTTTATTTTATAGAATTCACCACTGCCTGGTTCCATGTACTTCAACGAATTAATTTTTTTCATTGCAGCACCCTTGAATAAAGTAGGAATTACAGATTCTAATAAAGTCATTCTATATGGTTTTTCAATACGGGTTAATTTATTGATTTCTTTTAATTCTTTGATAATCTTTTTTTGATTATCTGTTTCTAAATTTTCAAAGAATTTGTAATCATTCATTGTATTTTTATCTTTGATTATTTTACGGAAAATCCTGACATTTTTGGCTTTTTGTTTTTTCATTTTTTTCTCTTGTTTCGCTTTTGTCTTTTTGATATCTTCTTCGCAAAAATCAATACATCTTTTCAATAGTTTATTATTGTTTTCTTGTGATAACATTTCTTTCAATTTTTCTAAAACAGGATCATTAGTAGTGTTATTAGTGGTAGTAGTGTTATTAGTGGTACTATTATTAATTTCTACATCGTCTGTTTGATTGGGTTTATCACCATTTTTAAGAAGATTTTTTAATTTTTCAATTAAATCTTCTTTTTGTTCTTTACTTTCAATATTTTTCTCTTTTTTAGATATTTCTTTACTTTTACTTTTACTTTTTTTTGATTTTTTCCTAACAACTTCTTCATCATCATCTTCTTCATCTTCATCAATATCTTCTTCGTCTTCGCTTGATGAAGCAGATGAAACTGAAACATCTTCGTCTTCTGTTTCTGCATCATCGTCTTCTTCTGTGTCATAATCTTCATCCCATTCATCTTCATCTTCTGCACCACCAATTGTAAAGATAATGTTCAGTTTTTCACCTCCTTTGATTTCTACGTCATCTTCGTATTCCTCTTCTTCATCATCATAATCGTCATCATCGTCATCTTCTTCCTCTGTTTCTTCAACCTTTTTTGATTTTTTAGCTTGTTTATTATTTTTTGATTTTATAGGTTGTTTATTTTTTTTACTTTTATCCTTAGAGTTCGTTTTTGTTTTATTAGCCTTTGATTTATTAGCCTTTGCTTTTGAACGAGTGATAATCTGATTTTCATTATCATCATCATCATCATCTTCCTCGTCTTCCTCATATTCTTCATCTTCGTCTGTTTCCCATTCTTCTTCATCATCATGTTGAAGTTTGTCGTATATTTTTTTGATTTTTTCACCTGCTGCAATTTTTTTATCTAAATGTTTTGAAGGAAATATTTTGGATAAGAATTTTCTATATTCATGAACGTCCATTTCATCGCTATCACTTTCACTAATAAAATCATCACCTTCGTCATCAGAATCAACATGTTGTTTCTTTTTTTTTGAAAGCTCATCAGTTTTCTTAGTGGATTTTTTCATTTGTTCTTTTTTTGCAGATAATTTATTTGAATTTTCTCTTGTCATATTGTTTTGTATTAATATTTTAATATATTTTTAAATAATTATCAATTTTATTTTTAATAAATAATTATTTTCTGCGTCCCATTATTTTTTTCCCTTTTGTAAAATAATTAAATGCTACATATAGTAAATAAAAAACCATGATTAAAAAGAAAAACATGATAATGACATTTACAAATTTAGATAAAGTACAAAACATAGAATTATCATCTGCTTTACATTGTACTGTTGTACCAAACATTCCAAAAATACCTGAACCCAAAATACCTCCATTATTAGGTGTACTACCACTAGCATTATTTTTAACACGAATTCCTTTTCCCATTTTATGATTATAATATATTGCGATAAAAAAACAATTTAAAATTATTCTTTTTAAAATAAAATTGATTATAAAACAATCTAAATATATTTATATAAACAAAAGAAGATATGCCGAGAAATACTATTGCGACTAATAATTCAAGTAATTGTTCTAAAATTATTGGAATTCAATTTAGTATTTTATCTCCAGATGAAATTAGAAAGGGTTCGGTAGCTGAAATTACAAGCAGAGATACATATATTAATAACAAACCAGTAATTGGTGGTTTGTTTGATCCTCGTATGGGTGTATTAGAAGCTGGTTTAATATGTCCTACCGATGGTTTAGATTATATGACAACACCTGGTTATTTTGGTCACATTGAATTAGCACGTCCTGTATTTTACATACAATATTTGAGTACTATTTTAAAATGTTTACGTTGTGTATGTTTTAAATGCAGTAAATTATTAGTTAGCAAACAAAAATACAAACAAGCTTTGAATTTACAGGGAGAAAATAGGTGGAAATATGTATTCAAATTAGTTACTTCAATTAAGCGTTGTGGTGAAGATACTGAAGATGGTTGTGGTTGTCTTCAACCAACTAAAATAAGGAAGGAAGGTTTAGCAACTATTTATGCTGAATGGGTAAGTAATAATACAGAAACAGAAAATATGGTTATTAAAGTTACTCCAGAAATGGTTTTAAAAATATTCAAACGTATAAGTGATGAAGACGTATCTTTTATGGGATTTAGTCCTATTTGGTCTAGACCTGATTGGATGATTTGTCAAGTCATGTCTGTACCTCCTCCTGCAGTGAGACCATCTGTAAAACATGACGCGCAACAACGTTCCGAAGATGATTTAAGTCATATTTTGGTGAATATTATTAAAACAAACAAAACGTTACAAGAAAAACTTCAAAACAATGCTCCTGCTAATGTGATTGATGATTGGACTACGGTGCTGCAATACTATGTTTCTACACAAGTGGATAATAAGATTCCTGGTGTTGCATCCGTTGCACAGCGTTCAGGTCGTCCGCTGAAGTCAATTAAAGACCGTTTGAATGGTAAAGGTGGGCGTATGAGAGGCAATTTAATGGCAAAACGTGTGGACTTTAGTGCTCGTTCTGTTATTACAGCGGATCCCAATATTTCAATTCGTGAATTGGGTATTCCTTTGAAAATTGCTAAAAATATTACCAAACCTGTTACTGTGAACAAACTGAACAAAGCATTTTTGACAAAATTGGTGCAGAATGGGCCTGATGAATGGCCTGGTGCGAAGATTTTGGAAAAGAAGAATGGCGAGTCAATTACTTTGCGTAATATTGACCGCAATTCTATTGTGCTTGAAGAAGGCGATATTGTGCACAGACATATGATGGATGGGGATGCTATTCTATTCAATAGGCAACCTACCTTACATCGTATGAGCATGATGTGTCATATTGCTAAAATTATGAAACGTGGCGACACGTTTAGAATGAATGTGGCTGATACAAAGCCATACAATGCCGATTTTGACGGGGATAAACTTTAAATGTGCAGATTTATCTTGTCCCCAACAGGTGACCGCTTGTTAAGTTGTAGATAATACTTAATAAGGAAAACGTTGTAATATCTACTAATTCGTTTAGAATTAATATAATCACCTAGTCATTTAAATATAAAATAATATAAATGTTTCTTGCTTAAATATATAATGGATGATTTATTAGAAAAAGCAGATTCGCATAAAATTATTGGTGAAATATATAAAATAACAAATTTAATAACAAATAAAATGTATGTTGGACAAACTAGAAGTCATTATTTAAATAGAGGAAAATACAGACCATTTGGACACATTGGAAGATTTAATAGTCATATAAGCGAATCAAAAAATTTAACTAAGTTTAACGCTTGTAGATATTTAAATAGTGCTTTTAATAAATACGGTATTGAAAATTTTAAATGTGAATTAATTATGAATTGTCAAATTGATGAATTAGACGATTATGAAAGAAAATACATTTATGATTTAAATACTAGATATCCAAATGGATATAATTTAACAAACGGTGGGCAAAGTTGTGGTTTTGAAAAAGGTAAAAAAGTTGTTTTGGAAGAAGTTTTTAAACCAAAAATAGATTTGTCAATAAATCCAAATCTAAAAAGAAGTGAAAAAACAAAGCAACTAATTTCTAAACGTTTGAAAGACTATAAAACTAATCCACAAGTTAGAAAAGAAGATATGAAGAGAGTCCAAAAACAACATTTAGTTAATAGATTTGAAAAATATAAAGATGTTAATATTGATGCTAATAACATTGATAAATATATTTCAACCATAAAAAATAACATATTGGGTTATGAATATGTTGTAATAAAATTTAATAAAATGCGAAGTACTTTTATAGGAAAATATGAAACAATAGAAGAGATAAAAAATAGAGCAAGACAATTTATATTAGATATATTAGAATGGCAACGTATTCAAACTGCTGGAACTTCCTTAGAGCCTTCACTACCACTCACATATGGAAACATTCGTGAGGAACTCGTTTAATTGACGAACCCAAAGGTAAAAACGTGAATGGATTGGATAATCAGCAACCAAGCCCCTAACCTCGCTAATGGTAAGAGTATGGGGAAGGCTCAGAGACTAGATGTTTACGGGTTTCAAATGATAACTTGACCAGTTTGATGAAGCACAAGGTATAGTCCAATCCTTACGAGAAATCGTAAGGCATTTCCAAGTCGCGGAGATGAATTTGCATATGGCCCAGGACCCAGAGTCCGAGGCCGAATTAAGAAACTTAGCAGCAGTTCCATTTCAAATCATTAGTCCAGCCAATAATTCATCTATTATTGGCATTTTCCAAGACTCAATGCTTGGCTGTTATCAATTCACAAGAAAAGACGTGAGTTTTACACCAAGAGAAGCAATGAATCTATTGATGATGTTTGACGGAGTAAATGAGAATGAACTGCTTGCCGATTTTGACAAACACAATAAAATATCAAATTTCAATATTTTAACACAAATCACACCACCACTATCTTTGAAATTCCAGACAAAGGGTTTTGTTAAAGACAAAGATGATTACAATACCACTAAAACAGGAGTTTTGGAAATCATTGATGGCGAATATATTCGTGGCCAAATGACCAAAGATGTTCTTGCAGCAGGCTCAAAAGGTCTATTGCACAGAATCTGCAATGATTTTGGAAACATGGCCTCTGCCAAATACATTGATGATTTACAAAACGTAATTACAGAGTATATGAAAAGTAGTGGATTCAGTGTAGGAATTAGTGATTTAATATCTGATAAAAAAACAAATGACGAAATTATTGACGTGATCACAAAAAAGAAAACCGATGTCAAAAATTTGATAGATCAAACACAAATAGGAATTTTTGAGAATAATACAGGTAAAACTAATGAAGAAGAGTTTGAAACACAAGTAAATAATATTCTAAATCAAGCAACTTCTGAATCAGGTAAAATTGGTTTGAAAAGTCTTGGTGCAAACAACCGTTTTGTTACGATGGTAAAAGCAGGTTCAAAAGGTTCAGAATTGAATATTTCCTTTATGATTTCATGTTTAGGACAACAAAATGTAGATGGTAAACGTATTCCTTATGGTTTTGAACATAGAACACTACCACATTTCTCAAAATTTGACGACTCTCCAGGCGCTCGTGGATTCGTAGAAAGTTCTTATATTAATGGTTTATCACCTCAAGAACTCTTCTTCCACGCTATGGGTGGTCGTGTTGGTTTGATTGATACCGCGGTCAAATCTGTTACATGGGAAACTCCTATTGTAATTATTGAAAATAGTCACGCCAAATATATTGAAATAGGTAAATGGATAGATGAGCAATTACAAGATAAACCACGTGAAATTCAACATTTTACAGAAAGACAAATGGAACTGTTAAATATAAAAGAAGGTGATGTATTCATTCCAACTACAGATGAAAATGGAAATGTTACATGGGGAGAAGTAACTGCTATTACTAGACATGACCCAGGTACTGAATTGTATGAAATCAAAACAAATGGTGGTAGAAGCGTAATTGTTACAGAAAGCAAATCATTATTAATTTGGAATCCAGAAACTAAAAAATTAAAGGAAATGCCTACTCCTGAAATTAAAGTAGGAGATCGTGTTCCAGTGACAAATATGTTATGCGAACCTCCTATTTTATTAAAAGAAATATCTATGCAAACCTATTTACCAAAGACAGAATACATTTATGGAACAGATTTCAATATTGCTTCAAATAAAATGAAGGAAGAGATGATAAATAAACAAAAAATACCATCTGGTTGGTGGAAAGAAAATAATGGAACAATCTTCACCCTTCCTTATTCTAAGAAATCTTCATTACAAAGAACAAATAACCGTTCAAATACAGATGTTATTCAAAACGGTTATATTTATCCTTATCATGCTGCTAGAAAGAAGACATTATTTAAAGAAGTTTTTGAATTAAACGAACAAAATGGTATTTTCATTGGTTTGTTTTTAGCAGAAGGAAATGCAGGTAAATCTACAGTAACAATTACAAATTTGAATGAAAATATAAGAAATTTTGTAAAGCAATGGTTTGACAAACATAATATTGAATGGACAGAAAAAGAAAAAATAAATAAAATTGGAGGTAAAACTATCACTATTACCGGAAACAGTGTTTTATTATCCACCTTTTTGAAAAAATGGGTTGGTCATAAAGCTGAAAATAAATATGTGCCTAGTGATGCGTTTATTGCTAATGAAGATTTTATAAAAGGACTATTAAATGGATATTATTCTGGAGATGGAACTATTTCAAAAAATTCTATTGATGTTAGCTCTGCATCTAAACGTTTAATTGAAGGAATAAGTATGTTATGTTCTAGATTTGGTATTTTCGGAAAAGTTTCTATGACTCAAATGAAGAAAAATAATCTAGGTACCAAGAATATCAAACCAACTCACAGATTCTTTATTCGTGCACAATATGGAAAATTATTTGCAGAAAAAATTACTTTATTAGAAGAAAATAAAAATAAAAAAATGAAAAATATTGTTTGGAAACATAACTCAAAATTATTCACTACATATAATGATGTGCTATTAGATGAAATTACAGAAATTAACATTATTGGTGTAGAAAATCATCCAAAAGTATATGATTTAACGATTCCATCTACACTTAACTTTGGATTAGCAAATGGTCTTCAAGTAAGAGATACTTCTACTACAGGTTATATTCAAAGGAGATTAATCAAAGGTCTAGAAGATTTAATGGTCAACTATGATATGACAATTAGAACAAATAAAAATAAAATAGTTCAATTTGCATATGGTGATGATGGTATTGACACGACAAAAGTAGAAAATCAATTTATTCCAATTGTTTCAATGAGCACACAAGACATTTATGCTCACTTCAATATCCCAGATGAAAATGCAAAATCCAAAATATTATCTAATATCTTTTTGAAAAATACATTGACACGATTCAAAAAACAATCACAAAAAACGAATGACATGTGTTTGAAATATTCAAATATGATGATTGAAATGCGTGCCGAAATAATTCAGAATGTTTTCAAGAAGAAATCAGATAGTATTGTAAATTGTCCTGTTGGATTCCAATACATTATTAGTAATATTCAAGGACAATTTAAAATTAATAGTACATCACTTGTAGATATTACCATAGTAGAAGCGTTTGAATTAATTGAACAAACCTATGAAAATTTGGAAAAAATTCATTATGTTAAACCAACATTATTATTCAAAACGTTGTATTTCTATTATTTATCACCAAAAGATCTGCTTATTGTAAAACGTTTCAATAAAGACGCACTTATGTTATTAATGAGTACTATTGTAATGGATTATAAGAGAGCTATTGTTGCACCAGGTGAAATGGTTGGCATGATTGCTGGTCAAAGTATTGGCGAAATTTCAACACAGATGTCGTGTGCATATAATACACAACATAAAATTATTTGTAAGAATAAGTTAACAAATGAAATTTCAATGAAATCTATTGTTGTTGGTGAATTTTGTGATGAGATTATTCATAATAATCCAAACATGACATTCAATACAGGACATGAAAATAGTGTTGAAACTTTATTGGAACAAATGGAAAATGAATATTATATTATCGGTGTATCCAAAGATGAAAAGACCAGTTGGAATAAAATTTCACACATTAGCAGACATCCAGTAAATGGTGAAATGATGAAAGTTACAACAAAAAGTGGTAGAACTGTTGAAACCACAACAAGTCATTCCCATTTAATTCGTGAAAATCATCAAGTAGTTCCAATTGTAGGTACAGACATGAAAGAAGGAATGAGAATTCCAGTTTGCAAACACATTAATAATAGTTTTGTGAAAGATACTATTGAAATAAATAATAAATCATATAAACTTGATCATTTATTTGGTTGGTTTGTAGGCGCTTATTTAGCAGAAGGTAATTTAAATTACAACGAAATCGCAATTACAAATATTTCAGAACATTATATTGAAAATACCAAAAAATTTGCACAACGTTTCAATAAGGAATGTCGTATAAGTGAAAAACAAGGTGAATACGGTAAATCTATTACAACAAAATTCAATTCAGCTGAATTAGCAGAATTATTATTAACTACATGTGGTAACGGAAGTTTTGTAAAACGTGCTCCAGATTTTGCTTTCACTGCACCTAATGAATTCAAAACAGGTTTATTCCAAGGATATTTTGACGGTGATGGTAACTTTCAATGCGACGAGAAACATCATCAAATTCGTTGTTGTAGTAGAAGCGAACAATTAATGAAGGATTTAGCACTTATTTTAAATTATTTTGATATTTTTGGAAATATGAAAACCGAAAACAAACATAATAAACCTCTTTATCATTTAAATATTAGTTCAAAATATGCAAAGATTTATAGAGAAAAAATAGGAAGTGTTTTACACGAAGAAAAATTAAATAATTTAGTTGAATATATTGAAAGAAATGATGCGATGTTTGTATCAGAACAAATTGACAAAATCAATGGTATGGCAGATGTAGTTGCATATTGTGGAAAAACATTACAACTTCCAGGACAAAGTAGAATTTATGGACATTACAAGAGAAAGAATATAGAAAGTATTGGTCGTAGAACCTTGGAAAAATATTATGAAACATTTAAGACCCATGAAAAATCGCATTTAATTCAAAACGAACTCAAAATTATTGAGCAAAGCATTAATGCTAATGTTATTTGGGACGAAATCGTTAAAATTGAAATATACACACCTGATCAACATAATTTTGTGTACGATTTTACAGTCCCAGGCAATCAAACGTTTATGACAGATTATGGTGTCATTGTCCATAATACTCTAAATTCTGTAACCTTTGAGACACCTATTATCGTAAGGAATAAAACAGGAAATATTCAAAAAGTGCAAATTGGAGAATTTATAGAAAATAAAATTAATGTAGCCAAAAAAATGGAATATTACAAGGACAAAGATACCACATATGCAGAACTAGAAGATTATTATGAAATACCATCTTGTGATGATGACGGAAATGTTTTATGGAAAAGAATTGAAGCCGTTACAAAACATCCAGTTGTTAACAAAGACGGTAGTAATACCATGTTAAAAATAACTACCAAAGAAGAACGTGAAGTTATTGCTACAAAAGCCAAATCATTTTTAAAATTAATGAATGGTAAAGTACTGGCCGTTGATGGTGATACATTAAAAGTTGGTGATTATTTACCGGTATCTATGAAACAAATTGATTTTGTAGAAAACCGAACATTAGATTTACGGGCAGAACTATTGCCTCCAACAGAATATATTTATTCATCTGAAGTTGAAAAGGCAAAAATAGTAATGAACGAACATCAATGGTGGTCAAAACATCAAGGTAAAACTTTCACATTACCATATACAAGAAGCGATAGTTTCGTAGCAAAGTTCAATGATAAACTAAGAAATGGTTGCAAAACAAAGACAACTTTAACACCAAATTGTGTTTATACCAAACAAACCAATATGAATAATTATACTATTCCGGAATCAATTCCATTAGATTATAATTTTGGTTATTTATTAGGCGCATATGCAGCAGAAGGATGTATGACAAAGACACAATTATCTATTGCAAATAATGAATCAAATTATTTCCAACCTATTTTAGAATTATGTGATAAATGGAATATTACTACAAAAGTATACAAAAATGAAAATAAAAATAATGAAGGTTGGACAAGTCAAGATTTGAGAATATACAATACTTTATTATCTCGTATTGTAGAACAACTATGCGGTAAGTTAAGCCATAACAAATTTGTAAGTGATAAAATTATATTTTCAAACAAAGAGTGTTTATTAGGATTCTTGGATGCTTATATTGGAGGCGATGGTAGTGTTAGTAGTAAACAAAAAATTATAACCATGTCATCTGTATCCAAAGATTTATTAATAGATGTTCAACAAATGTTGAATGTTTTGAATATTTACAGTTACATTACAAAACCTAAAAAACAAGAAACCAATAATAGAGGTAGTAAAGATATTAAACAATTGTATAATTTATTCGTAACTGGTTCTCAATTACATGAATTGGCTAGTATGTTAAACATTAGAATTAAATACAAACAAGATAATTTACAAAAAATTTTACAACATAAATACAAATATAAAATCAACAAAAATGCGAATATTATTCCAAATGAAATACATGGCAAATTAGTCATGCAAGAAAGAGACAATGATTATACAGGTGTTATATTTGATAGAATCAAAAGTATTGAAGAAGTATCCAATACAACAAATTATGCTTATGATTTAACAGTAGAAGATACTAGAAATTTTAACATCTATAATGGTCTTGCGATTGTCGACACATTTCATTTCGCGGGGGTGGCGTCAAAATCCAACGTGACTCGTGGTGTGCCAAGAATTGAAGAAATTCTATCACTTTCATCTGAACCAAAAAACCCTTCCTTAACCATTTATTTAAAAGAAGAAGAAGAAACTCAAAAAGAAAAAGCTCAAACCATTATGTACATGATTGAACACACTAAACTAGTAGAAATTGTAAAATCCATAGAAATATGTTTTGATCCAGACGATTTAAATACATTAATAGCAGAAGATAAAGATACGATTCAACAATACAGAGCATTTGAAAGTATGGTTGCAAGTTGCGCAGAAGTAAATTTATCTAATGATGAAAATGACAAGTCAAAATGGATTATTCGTATGGAAATGGATCCAGAAGTCATGCTTGAAAAGAACATTACAATGGATGACGTAAATTTCACACTAAACAATTGTTATGAAAATCAAATTAATTGTGTTTATTCTGACTATAATGCGGACAAACTTGTATTTAGAATTAGAATGAATGAAGTAATAAAAAATAATTCTGGTAAATCAGGTGGTACCAAAACAAAAATGCCACTTGATCAATCTGACCAAATTTATATTTTAAAGAATTTTCAAGAACAATTATTACAAAATGTAGTATTACGTGGAATTAAAGGTATTAATAAAGTTATTCTCCGCAAAATAAAAGATAATGTTGTGGAGATAAATGGTTTATATAAACGAGAAGACATATGGGTATTAGATACAATGGGCACCAATTTACTAGAAATTCTAGGCATTGATTATATTGACAATAAAAGAACTTTCAGTAATGATATAGTTGAGATATACAATGTTCTTGGCATTGAAGCAGCACGTCAATCAATTTACAATGAATTAGTAGATGTTATTGAATTTGATGGCGCATATGTTAATTATCATAATTATAGTGTCTTAGTGGATAGAATGACTTACACAAGTAAAATGATTTCTATATTTAGACATGGTATTAATAATGATAACATTGGTCCAATTGCCAAAGCATCATTTGAAGAGACTCCAGAAATGTTTTTGAAAGCAGCTAGGCACGCAGAATTGGATACACTCAAGGGAATATCCGCTAATGTAATGTGTGGTCAAGAAGGATTCTTTGGTACAAGTGCATTCCAAGTAGTTTTAGATATAGACGAAATGATTAAACTAGAAGCAGCAGCAGAATACAAAAATGTGGATGTTGTTGAAGAAATTGACAAATTCTTTGGGAATATAGACAATCCAAATGACACTTGTTCTGTAAATAAAATCGGTATCCAGAATAATGCAATTAGTATAAAACCAAAGGACATGGGTGAAGATGATGATTACAACCCAGGATTTTAAAAATAACAAATTATAATGTAAATTGTATTAAATATATATCTAGTAATATATTTAATATACTTATATAAAAATATGCATACATTTGATTTGATAAGTAAAAAAATTATAGGTATTGAAAATGACACATTTATTTTTGCAAATATACACAAAATAAATTTTTTTATTTTTTTACAAAAAGAATATTCAATCAAGAATAAATTCATTTTATTAAATGAAACAATAGAAAATATTTTTAACAATGGTGAAGTGAAAGAAAAATTTTTGGATTATTTTAATAAAATACAAAAGACCTATAATGCATTTTCTAGGCTTGCTTTTTTATATAAATACAAAAAAGCAAAAATAATGATTCATACAGATTTAATTATGAATGAAATTGAAGAAAATGAAAAATATGTTTTTTGTTTACTTCAGAATAATTGTAAATATCTTTTTAAAATTCACGAATTAATTAAAATAATAGAAAATTCCATTGCAAATTCTTGTCATTTTTTTAGTAATCCTATTCCAATTAAAAATCCATATAACAATATTGTATTCAATAAATCTACATTGTATAATATATATTTTTTTATACGAACAAAAACTATATTACATTCAGAAATTCTGTATTATTTTTTCAAAACAAATTTTCATTTGAATAATTTTGCCAAAAAATATCAGTATTTATTGAGAAATTTTTCATTAAAAAGTTATTTAAATAATAGTAGTCAATATCTCATTGTTGATAACATTGAATGCATGATAGACAATTATAATTTGTCTATTCATAGAAGAGAAAAACAAATCATTATTGATAGAACTTTTCCAAAAGATTTATTAATAGGTATAATGAAACCATATTTAGATTTATTCTTGAGATCCCGTTATTCATTGTTACAAATGGAACGTATTCTTTGTAAAAATTTATTGAAAGAAAAATTAATTGAATTTAATAAATTCAATCCATTATTTGGTAGAAAAAATTATATTTTTAATAATACTAATTTAAAAAAAGTAACAGAAATTAAATATAATACAAACCATATTTCTTTTTATAATAGTGATAATAAACGTGAAAATGCTAACTTTATGAATAGTCATATTAATAATAACAATATTGAAGACGTTGATAGTGATAGTGAATCTGAAACTACAACTGTTGATGAAAACAATGAAAACAATGAAGATAATGAAAACAATGAAGATAATATACTTCCAACTCGTCCTGGGCGTCTAATAGGTAGATATAATACAACAAATGTAGGATTCAATGAATAAAGATTATTTTATTCGTTATCTTCATTATCTTCATTATCTTCATTATCTTCATGAATTGGTAATTTTATATTTAAAGAAGATGCCTTAATTTTTTTTGGTTTTGAAGTTTTAACAAAATCTTTTAAATAATTTTGTATATTTTTTTGATTAGTAAAAGCATATTCAATTGAACTATTACAATTATTTTTTATATGTTGTATTGAAATAAAAACTTCATTTTTATCTGATAATATAAGTTTATAATTAGGTATATTTTCAGGTTTTAAAGCAGGAACGACTATAAAACAAAACAAGTCTACCTTATTACCATAACCTAGAAATATATTTTTCTCATAATTTGTTTGTAATAATTTTGTTGTGGAAATAAAAAAGGTAGGTATCTTAAACCTATTAACTAATAACCAAAAATCTAATATAGTTAAAAAATAATTATCAGAATATATAAAACTAGAAAAAGATAACTTATTGGAATTAACCTGGTCACCAAGATTTTTTTTACCTTCTGAAATTAAAATATCAACAATTTGTTGAGGATAATTTTTAATATATTGATTATATTCTTCAAATAAAATACTTTTTATTTTATTGACTTGTAATCTTTCACCAGTTGTTTTTTCAATTAAATCAATAATAATTTCAAAAGTGCAATTAACATTTTTTGCATAATCAATTTCTTTGTATTTTTCTGGAAAACAATCTCTCCAAATACTTGATGTGATTTTATCATTATTTTTTTTTGTACATGATGACTGTAAAAGAGTAACTTTACTATTTTCTATATCACTTTCTTTTACCTTATTTTCGTACACTTGACTTATAATTGGCTCAGTTTCATCATATGAATTGAATTTAACATATTTATTAAAAATAGCTGGTTCAAGCGTTTCAAAATATTCATTTGTTAATAAAGATTGTAACATTATAATTTCGTTATCTCGTAAATTATATCCAATATTTCCAAAAGATAAAAAGGATTGTGGTTGTAGGATAAAGGATTGAATTCTACTATATCTTATTAATTCGTCAGTTAATTTTCCAAAATAGATCTCTTTATTTTCTTTACCAGTAATTAAATTTTTTTTAGGTAAAATAAGATTACATGTGTTTGTTTCTGTAAACATACATAAATTTGGTGTTTTGCTACACGAATCCTTATTTTTAACAATACAAGTTGTAAATTCATCAATTAATTTATAATAATTATCACCTCCAATAAATTGTATTTTATCTTCAGCCAATTCAATCAACAATTTGTTTATTTTTATTAATTTTTGAGAATAAATAATATAATCTTTGAAAATTTCATTTTCAATTTGTTCTCTTATTTTGATATTACTATAATCATTCAACAAAATTCTAATAGTATTTCTAAAAATATTATAAAAATTAGTCTCATACGTTATTTTTTTTATGTAATCAACTCTTTCAGTGTCTACTTTATCAGATGTTGTTATTATAGAATCACTTGATTTAAAATTACCATTTTCACCTTTTACAATATAACTAGTATTTTTCAAAGATGGTAAATTTTCTTCCTTTTTAATGTCAATTTCGGGTATAGGTTGTGATATTTGTATAAATTGATTTGTTTG
>Ga0214917_10002674_pt1 | contig 21388 bp, 33 predicted proteins | sample LL_1208_BB_MetaG_FD_177983 | JGI IMG/M metagenome (GOLD analysis project Ga0214917, IMG submission 177983) | Freshwater microbial communities from Lake Lanier, Atlanta, Georgia, United States - LL_1208_BB | ecosystem: Environmental > Aquatic > Freshwater > Lake | place: USA: Georgia | collected...
CGTCCCACTTTTTTTCGCCCTGCAGATTATCCCATTTCATTTTACCCCAACGGTGAGCCTCAGAGGCCGTGCAGAGTACCCGCGGATCATCCGATTTTTCCAGCAACGGAAAAAGCAGCTGGGTAAGATCGAAGTAAGCCAGATGGTTCATCGCCCACGTCCTCTCATACCCCTCCGAGGTCAGGATCCGTTCCGCAAACCAACCTCCGGCATTGTTCCACAGGATGTCCAGGGAAGGCTCGTAGGCGGTGACTCGATGGGCCAAATCGGCCACTTCCTTGCGAAGACTCAGGTCAGCCTGGTAAGTGCGAATCCCTGGGGCCCCTTTGGCCAGACAGGCGGCCCGTACCTCCTGCAGCCGTTTTGGATCACGGCCAATCAAAATTAGCTCTGCCCCAAGGGCAGCCATTGCCTCGGCACCGGCCCGGCCGATTCCCCGCGTTGCCCCGGTGATCAGGACGACTTTGCCTTTCATGGAGGGGAGCGGGCCGGGCATAGACCTTTTTTAGCATGAAGACGGCGAATGTGGAGCCGTGGGGATTGCCACCCGGGGTGCCCTCCGGCCATCCTAAAATCCCCTCCAGGGAAATTCATTTGATGGCTCCAGGCTTCGTCTGGAGGGATGGGAATTGCACCCCCTCAAATCTTCCCCCGCGCTATCCAAATTTTGCCTCCGGCGATCTTTCATGTCTTAGACTTTTCAAAGGGCGGGGATTGCGCCCCCTCAGACCTGCCCCCGCGCTATCCAAGAATCACCTCCGGCGATAGGGGACTCATGGCTCCAGACTTTGTCTGGAGCCATGGGGATTCGAACCCCAGACCTCCTCAATGCCATTGAGGCGCTCTACCAACTGAGCTATGACCCCGAAACCAGAAACCCTATCTCAGCTTTTTGTCCCAGCCAAGGCAAACCCTTGCTTGCGGAATACGTTCTGCCTGACCAAGATAACCAAATGAACCGCCTTTTCCTCCCTCTCGCCGGCCTTACCACACTTTTGCTAGCCTCCTGCTCCCAAACCCCGCCGGGTTCTGATGCCGAGGACGAGAGAAATCCTTTTTTCCGGCAGGCCGCCAAGGATGTCGCCGACCTAAACTACCCGGCAGCCATCAAGCAGTTTGAGAAAGCGCTGGCCGTGAATCCCAATGTGGCCAAGGCCTATCTCCAGATCGGCCTGCTCTATGGGGACAAGCTCGGGGATCATGTAAGCGCCATCTACTTTTACCAAAAGTACCTGGAAGCAAGACCGAACGCCTCAGAGCGCGAAATGGTCCTCAACGCCATGGAAAAGGCCAAGATCGACCTGTCCCTGAGCCTGACCAACACCGGCCCCCAGAACGCCGCTGAAATGGCAAAAATCAGTCGCGAGAACATCGACTTGAAACAGCAGGTTACCCAGCTGCAGGGAGCTCTTGCCGCCAAGGAAGTGCAGGTCGCCCAAAGCGCAGGTGTGGCGACACCCCCCAAAGCTTCCCCTGCCGCGGTCGTCCCCGCCACCCCTCCCTCCGGCGACAAAAAAACCGCCTCCAAAGCCGAGTCGTCCCCCATGCCGGCTGTCCCGAGCATCACCCCTCCCGCTGCCCCCGCCGAGGCGGCCGTTCCCGCAAGCGGCTCCAAACAACACACCATTTCCAAGGGCGATACGCTTTGGAAGCTGGCCAAACACTATTACCCTGCATCCCTCGATCTCAATGAGGAGATCGCCAAAATCAAAGCCGCCAACCCGGGTTTGGATGACCGAAACCTGAAAATCGGTAACGTTATCGTCATACCGTGAGCCGCAGAACGCAACATTCCGAGGATGATGCCGGGCTTCCCCTGAGCGCCGGAAATGCGATGGAGGATATTGGTCAGGAACTTCAGCAGAGGCAGCAGGAGCTGATCCTGCTCCAACGTCAACAGCAGGAGCTGGAGGAACGCAAAAAACGCCTCGAAGAGCTCAATTCCCGGCGCAATGAACTTGTGCATGGACAAAGGGAGATCCGGGAACGCCTTTTGCGGGCCATCGTCATCCTCGAGCGGGCCGAATCCCAAGGGCGCAAGGAAGTCGAACAAATGCACGAGACCCGACAATCCTTCAGCGAACAGTTGGCGGAAATCAACGCCATCCAACCGGGGGAATGGAATCCTACCTCCATTGAGGAAGAGCTTTCCCGCGCCCTCGCCAAGGTCGATCAGGCCTCCGCCGTATATACACAATCCCGCGCCAAGCTGGATGCGCTGCGAGGCAGGGAACTCGAGCCTACCGAGGAAGAATCGGGGGAGGCAGGAACCGCCGCAGGCACTGTTGGAGACTCCTTCGGAAATAATTTCTCGCGGGGCCTTGCCTTCAATCTGCCCCTGATCCTTGCCTTGGCCTTGGGGTGGGTTCTGTACCTTATTCTCAAATAACCCAGCCCCTCCCTGCCCTGCCTGGGGCAGCCGTTACCCCGGGGTTGCCGAGCCCGAGAAAACAGGTTGAAATCAGCGTATGTCGATTCCTGGTTTCCGGCGCGACCCCATCCAGGAGGAATTGCGAAGACTGAACCGTGAATCCGTTCGCCTCGGTCATACGGCACGCCGTTTGGTTGAGGAGTCCGCGCACAGATCCTCCCTGCACGGGGGGTCATCTGGTTCGCCTGCAACTCAGGAACCAGAACAGCGCGCCCCTCACCTCAGGGTGGAAAGCCGCCTAGCGAAACGTAGGGTCCTGCTGGCGCTTGCCTTGGCCGTTCTCCTGGCCTTGGCCCTGTATTTCCTGTTGTCGGGAAACTCCGCGTAAAAGCAGGATCATCAGCCCTCTCCTCCATCAGGGAGGAGAGGCTGACCCCCTCACTTTTTTTTGCCAGGCTTGGGCTTTACTTCGGTTTCCTTGCGGGCTTTTCCGGAATCCTTTTCCTGCTTGGCAGGCGCCGCCTCGGCAGCGGGCCTGTCCACCCACTCGAGCAGGGCGATGGGGGCAGCATCCCCCACCCTGGAGCCAAGCTTGAGTATCCGGGTATATCCTCCCGCCCTGTTTTTAAAACGAGGAGCAATCTCCGCGAAAAGTTTGTGGACCAGGTCGTTTTCATGAAGGGCCGCGATCGCAAGCCGACGGTGGTGGAGGGAGCCTTTCTTTCCAAGGGTCACCAATTTCTCCGCCACCGGTCGCGCTGCTTTCGCCCGCGCCACGGTCGTACGGACCCGCTCATGCCGAATGAGGGATCCGACCAGGTTCGCCAGCATGCTGTCGCGATGCTGGGAAGTCCGGCCAAGTTTGACGGTGCGCCGCAGATGCCTCATGACTGACCGTTCGCGCCGGCCGCTTCCACGGGAGGAGGAGGCAGGCTGGCGAGCAGGGCGCTGTCAAACTTCATCCCCAGGGAAAGCCCTAGGGAGGTCAGCTTGTCCTTGATCTCGTTCAGGGATTTTTTGCCAAAATTCCGGTATTTGAGCATCTCAGCCTCACTCTTGAGGGCGAGTTGCCCGACGGTGGTGATGTTGGCGTTGTTCAGACAGTTGGCCGCACGAACCGAGAGTTCGATCTCGTTCACGCTCATTGCCAGCAGCTTCTTCAGGGCGGTGTTCTCCACCGGGGCCTCGAACTTGACTTCCTCAAACTCGATCGGCTCCTTGTCAAAATTGGCAAAGATATCCAGGTGGTGGCGAAGGATCCCGGCTGAATGAAGCAGGGCTTCATCCGGGGTTAGCCGGCCGTCCGTCCAAATCTCGAGAACCAACTTGTCGTAGTCTGTCCGTTGGCCGACCCGGGTGTTTTTGACTTCGTATTTGACTTTTTTGACCGGGGAAAAGAGGGAGTCAACCGGGATGAGCCCGATGGGGGAATCTTCCCTTTTGTTCTCTTCCCAGGTGGCATAACCGCGACCCACCCTGACCTCGAGTTCAGCCTCAAATTTCGCTTTTTTGTCGAGGGTGCAGATCACCTCCTTGGGATTCAGGATTTCGATCCCCGCGTCCAGCTCGATGTCGGCTGCGGTTACCGGCCCTTCCTTGTTGACCTTGAGTGTCAGCAGCCTCGGTTCACGGTTCGGCAACTTGAATTTGAGCTTTTTGAGGTTCAGGACGATTTCGGTGACATCCTCCACCACGTGATCCACCGTGCTAAACTCATGCTGGACTCCGGCGATTTTCACGCTGGTGATGGCCGCTCCTTCCAGCGAGCTCAGCAGAACCCGGCGGAGGGAATTTCCCAAGGTATGGCCGTAACCGGCCTCGAAGGGTTCCGCGGTGAACTTCCCGTATATTTCGGTTGAGCCGTCCTCGTCCTTCTGCAGGCGGTTCGGCAATTCGAATCGTCCAAGTCTCAGGGGCATGGTGTTATCTCTTTCCGGCCGGGTTACCCCTTCCCCGCTACCAAGGGACGGGACCGACGGCCGAGCTGATGTTGCTGTTTTTCTGCCGCCGGTAGCGGGCGGCAGATTTTTATGACCTCGAGTACAACTCCACGACCAACTGTTCGTTGGCGACGGGGGTCAGTTCCTCGCGGGTGGGAATCCTTGTCAGGGTTCCCTTAAAAGCGTCCTTGTTGAGGGAGAGCCAGTCGACGAGCGGGCGGATCTGCGTGGCTTCCAGCCCGCGGGTCCCCAACTGGCGGGATTTAGGGTTGTCCCGCACCTCGACGACATCTCCGGGGCGGCAGGAGTAGCTTGGAATACTTACCCTGCGGCCGTTCACGTTGATGTGTCCGTGCGTGACCATTTGGCGGGCCCCACGCCGAGTGGAGGAGAAGCCCAGACGGTCGACCACCGTGTCCAGCCTGGTTTCCAGTATCTGAAGCATTTTTTCACCCGTGACGCCGCGGCTCTGCATTGCTTTGTGGTATACGCGACGGAACTGCTTCTCCAGCAGCCCGTATCCAAACTTCATCTTCTGCTTTTCCCCGAGCGCGATCGCATAATCGGATTGTTTTCTCCGACCCTTGGCACCATGAACCCCGGGAGGGAAATTCCTCCGCTCCAGGGCCTTGGAGGCACCAAAGATCGGCTGACCGAAGCGGCGGTTAATCTTGTCGCGGGGACCGGTGTAACGTGCCATGGAAAATCCTTTTCTTTAAACGCGGCGCGCCTTGCGCATGCGGCAACCATTAAAAGGCACCGGGGTGACATCCCGGATCGTGCTGACTTCCAGTCCAACCGCCTGCAGGGCGCGCACGGCCGACTCGCGCCCCGTGCCAGGGCCCTTCAGACGCACTTCGACCTCCTTGACCCCGTGGGCCATGGCTTGCCGACAGGCGTCTTGTGCCACCACTTGGGCCACATAGGCGGTGGATTTCTTTGAGCCACGGAAGCCCATCTTCCCGGCGCTGGACCAGGCGATCACATTTCCCCTGGGATCCGTGATCGAAACAACGGTATTGTTAAAGGTAGCCAGCACGTGGGCGACCCCGTGTTGAATCTGTTTGGCTCCCTTGATTTTCGGGATTTTTACTTTGGCTGCATCATCCAAGCCGTCCAGGGTGAGGCTTTCCGGGGCGATTATCGGCTCGGCCTTTTGCTGCGCATCCTTGCCGGAAGACTTTCCCGCTGGTGCCTTCGCCTTTTTCTCTTTGGGGGTCGCAGGTTTGGCGCCCTCGGCCTTTGCCGGCGCGGGCTTCTTTTCCTGCGGTTTATTGTCGGCTTCGCTCATAAATCTTTACGTTTTCGCCGACTTGGCGTCCTTGCTGCGTATCACTCCCACCGTCTTCCGGGGACCCTTGCGGGTGCGGGCGTTGGTCGAGGTGCGCTGACCGCGGACAGGAAGCCCCTTCCGGTGGCGGATTCCCCGGTAACAGTTGATCGACTGAAGGCGCTTGAGATTCTGCTGGATGTCGCGACGGAGGTCCCCCTCGATGAGAAAACGGTTGCGCTGGATCACCCCAATGATTCGGTTGATCTGCTGATCGGTGAGGTCCTTCGCCCGCATCTCCGCGGGAATCTCCGCCTCCTCGACAACTTGGCGGGCACGGGTGGGACCGATGCCGTAAATGTAGCGAAGGCTAAATTCAGCCTTCTTCTCCCCGGGAACATCGATGCCAAGAATGCGCGGCATATCCTCAGCCCTGCCTCTGTTTAAGACGGGGGTTTTTCTTGTTGATGATGTAAATACGACCACGCCTGCGAACGACTTGGCAGTCGCTCGTGCGCCTTTTGACTGATGCTCGGACCTTCATGGACGTAATCTAAAATCCTATCGACTAGCCAGGCCGTTGGCAAGCAACTTCCCATCCCCATCCGCCTCAACGGATTCCGTCAAAATCTCGGCCTCACCCTCTGTGATGAGAATCACGTGCTCAAAATGAGCCGAATCCCGCCCATCGGCCGTGACAGCGGTCCACCCATCGCGAAGAATCCGCACTTCCGCACTCCCCTCATTGACCATCGGTTCGATCGCCAGGGTCATTCCCGGACGCAGGATGGGACCTGTCTTGGCTCTTCCAAAATTCGGTACCTGGGGTTCCTCATGGAGCTTCCTCCCGACGCCATGTCCCACGAATTCCCTCACCACGCTGTAGCCTGCCTTGGTCACAGTGGACTCAACGGCATGGCTGACGTCCCCCAGCCTTGCCCCGCCCCTCGCGGCCGCAATGCCCGCGTACAGTGCCGCCTGGGTTCTTTCCAGCAAAAGTCGACGGGAAGGAGTGACAGCGCCCAGGGCCACGGTCGTGGCTGTATCCCCTACCCATCCATCAAGAATGATGCCCACATCCAGTTTCACCACGTCACCATAAGCAAGCCGCCTTGGACCGCCGATTCCATGAACCACCTCTTCGTTGACAGAAATGCAGAGTTGTCCGGGAAATTTCCGATACCCCAGAAAAGCACTGCGTGCCCCATAATCCCGGATCAGGGCACCGGCAATTTGATCGATTTCCCCGGTGGTTCTCCCCGGTTCCAAGCGGGCACAGAGTTCCTCGAGGACTTTTCGGGCAAGCCGGCAGCTTGCCCTCATGCCGGCGATCCCTGCCGCGTCCTTGATGGGAATCGGAGGCATGGGCCGGACGGCCCTTAACGGAGGGAGAGAACCACACCCGCCAACGCAATGATCGCAATGAGCACGAGCAGCCAGGCCATCTGCCTCTCGGAGATCGTCCCGGAAGCGCCGCCTGTTCCACCAGGGGTTCGCCCCTTGATCCTGCCCTTACGCAGAAATCCGTCGTAGTGCCGCTGCAATAAATAGGTTTCTGCCTGCCGCATGGTATCCAGCATCACCCCGACAATGATGAGAAGCCCTGTTCCGCCAAAAAACTGAGCGGTGATACTGGGAATTCCCAGAAAGGTTTGCACGATCATCGGCAGAACGGCCAGCACAGTAAGAAAAATGGCCCCCGCGAAAGTCAGGCGGGTCATGGCGAAATCAAGGAACTGGGCCGTGGTTTCACCGGGCCGCACTCCGGGAATGAATCCCCCGTGCCGTTTCATGTCGTCAGCGATCTGGATGGGGTTGAAGACCATGGCCACCCAGAAATAGGAGAAGAAAAATATCATTCCCGCGTAAAGCACATAATGAAGCCACCCAGTGGCAAGGGCGGCCGCAATTCGGTTTGCGGTGGGCGAACCCGGGAAAAGAAAACCAAGAATACTGGCCGGAAAAAGGAGGATTGCGTTGGCAAAGATGATCGGCATGACGCCCGCGTAATTTACCTTCAGCGGAAGAAAGGAAGTCTGCCCCCCGTAAACCCGGTTTCCCCGAACCTGCTTGGCGTATTGTACGCTGACCTTGCGCAAGGCTTGGGTCAGGGCAATGGTCGAGGCAATCACCGCAAACAGAAACGCGAGCAGAAGAAATAGGACAAAAGGACTGACCGGCTCCCTTCCGGCGCCTGCAGGCGGCACGAAGACCTGCCATCCGGCCACCAGGGCGGCGGGAAGCCTCGCCACAATGCCGATGGTGATGATCATGGATATCCCATTGCCGATCCCCTTTTCCGTGATCTGCTCCCCGATCCACATCAGGAACATGGTTCCGGCAGTGAGGGTGATCACGGTCATGATCCGGAAAGCAAGCCCGGGTTCCGGGACCAGCGGCCCCATTCTTTGAATCACCTGGTCAATTCCCGAGAAGATCGGGATTTTGGCGGGATTTTCAAAACTGACCGCCAGCAGGTACCCCTGCACCACACAAAGAATCAGGGTGCCGATCCTCGTGTATTGGGTGATTTTTTGACGCCCGCCCTCTTCCCGGACCATTTTGCCAAGGGAAGGAATCACTCCCGTGGCCAGCTGCATGACGATGCTGGCACTGATATACGGCATGATTGTTAGGGAAAATATCGCGCAATTTTCCAAGGCGCCGCCGCTGAAAAGGTTGAAAAGTCCGATGACGCTTCCCTGGTCCTGGGAGTCGATCACCTGCTTAAAGAATTCCCCCAAGACCAGCGGATTGATCCCGGGACACGGGATGGAGGCCCCGATCCGCACCACCACCACCAAAGCCAGGGTAAAAATGATCCGCTGCCGGAGTTCCGGAATCTTGAAGCAATTCAGCAGGGCGTGAAGCATGGGCCGGTAGCCGGCGTATCGGCTAGGACTTGAGGAGGGTCAACTTCCCCCCAACCGCCTCAAGGGCGGCCTTGGCGGAGCCACTGAAGGCGTGAGCTTCCACCGTCAGGTTCTTCGGCTTCAGTTTTCCTCCACCGAGAATCTTCACCCCGTCCCAGTTCCCCTTGACGATGCCGCGACTCCGCAAAGCCGACTCATCGACTTTGGACCCGTCGGCAAAGGCGTCGAGGGCGCCAAGGTTCACGGGCGCGTAACGCGTGGCAAAATCGCTGTTATTGAATCCCCGCTTTGGAATGCGGCGGATCAGGGGCATTTGCCCCCCCTCGAAACCGAGACGAATACTGCCGCCGGAACGGGCTTTCTGCCCTTTATGACCCTTTCCGGAAGTCTTTCCGTGTCCGGAGCTCTCCCCGCATCCGACCCTTTTTCTCCGGTGCCGTGCTCCGGGCCGCGGTATGGTGGTGCTCATTAGGATTCCTTGCCCTTCTCAGGGCGCTTTTTGCCCCGTGTTTCCAGAATTTGCGAACGGGTGCGTAGGCGGGAAAGGGCATCCACGGTGGCCTTGACCACATTTGCGGGATTACTGGATCCCATCGATTTGGCGAGAATGTCTTTCACCCCGGCAGCCTCTAAAACCGCCCGAACCCCACCTCCCGCGATCAACCCGGTTCCCAGAGAAGCGGGACGCAACAACACCCTGCCGCCGCCGAAAACACCGGTAACTTCATGGGGGATGGTGCTCGGACCAACGTGATAGCCGTGCAGGTTCTTTTTGGCGTTTTCCGTGGCTTTGCGGATCGCCTCGGCAACTTCCCGCGCCTTGCCAAAACCCACTCCGACCTTGCCCTTGTTGTCCCCCACCACCAGGAGGGCGCTGAAGCTGAAACGCCGTCCGCCTTTGACGACCTTGGCGCAGCGGTTCACGAAGACAACCTTCTCGAACATGTCCGAAGGGGTGCGCGTACGATCCCGGCGTGAGACCGGCGGTTCCGCTGTGGGAATGAATTCTGATGTCTTGGAAAAGACCTTGCCTGCGGGAACTTCGGTTTCCGCGGGGATAGGCGTCTCTTCGGTGGTGGTGGCTGGGGTCATTCTATGGTCCTTCCTAGAACTTTAATCCGGCTTGGCGGACGGCTTCGGCAAAGGCCTTCACCTTGCCCTGGTAAAGAAAACCACCCCGATCAAAAACCACGGAAGTGATTCCCTTGCCGGAAGCTTTGGCCGCCAGAGCTTGGCCGAGTTTGGCGGCACCCGCGATATTGGGTTTGGCCCCCTTCAGGGCCGCCTGGGTGGTGGCAACGGCGGCCAGCGTTTTGCCGGCCGTGTCGTCGATCACCTGGGCGTAGATATGTTTTCCGGTGAAGGCAACGCAGAGTCGGGGTTTGCCGTTTTCTCCTCGGACCCTTTGACGGATCCGGGCGTGAATCCGGTGCCGGCGTTCCCGCCGTCTTTTGGAGGGGTTGGGCATAGTGCTTAGGCAGACTTGCTCTGGGCAGTCTTCCCCTCCTTGCGTCGTATGTTTTCCCCGGCGAAACGAACGCCCTTACCCTTGTAGGGTTCGGGCGGATAATAGCGCCGGATATCTGCGGCCACCGCGCCCACCAACTGCTTGTCCACGCCCTCGATGGTCAGTTGGGTGTTTTCCGTGACCGTCACCTTGATTTCGGCAGGAACGGGATAATCGATCGGGTGGGACTTGCCGAGATTCAGGACCAGTTTTTTCCCCTGAAGGTTGGCCTTGAAGCCAACCCCATGAATTTCGAGCTTTTTGGTGTATCCGTTGGCGACCCCATCCACGACATTCTTCACAAGACTCCGGGCCAATCCGTGAAGCGAGCGCGCCTCGCGGTCTTCGGCATCCCGAGAAAGAACGATGAGGTTTTTGTCAACCTTGGCGCTGATCCGCGGAGGCAGATCCAACCCCAGCTTGCCCTTGGGGCCTTCCGCCTTCAGCCGCGAGCCGTCCAGAGCCACTTTGACGTTGGCCGGGACCACCACCGGGGATTTTCCTATGCGCGACATTACCAGACCACGAGGAGCAATTCCCCGCCCACGTTTTGTTTTTTCGCATCCTCGCCTGTCAAAACACCCCTGGGGGTGGAAAGGATCGGCACACCCAGACCGCCAAGGTATTTGGGAATTTCCCGCGAACCAACGTACCTTCGCAGACCGGGTTTCGAGAGCCGTTTGATGCAAGTGATCGCACGGCCATTCCGGTGCCGGGAAGCCTTGAGGATGATGTGGAAATCCGAGTGGGAGCCGTCCTTTTTCAATTCAAAATCCTCGATAAAACCCTCCTTCTTGAGGATGGAGAGGATGTCGCCCCTGACGCGGGAATGGCGGGCTTTGACGTTCCGGAGACCGGCGACGGAACCGTTGCGCAGGATTGTCAAAAAGTCGGCAAGAGGATCGGTAACCATGGGATTCGTCCTTCTACCAGCTGGCCTTGGTGACTCCGGGAATTTCCCCGTTCAGCGCCATCTCACGGAACTGAATGCGGCTGATCCCGAAACGGCCGATATAGGCACGACGGCGGCCGGTGATCGAGCAGCGGTTGTACTTCCGGCTCGAAAACTTCGCCTTTTGTTTCTGCTTAAGCCGCCAGCACTTCTTGGCCATGGGTTTTCTCCTTGGGGGCCGCCTTGGCGGCATCGGGCGCGTGGGACCGCTCGATGAACGGCATGCCCATGCGCAAAAGCATTTCCCGGGTCTCTTCCCGATTCTTTCCGGTGGTCACAAAAGTAACATCAAACCCAAGATTTCGCTTCACCTTGTCGAGTTCGATCTCGGGAAAGATAGTGTGGTCCCGGACCCCGAGGGTATAGGCGCCCCGGCCGTCGAAACCACCGTTGGGCACCCCGCGGAAATCACGGATTCTGGGCAAAGCCATCCGGGTGAAACGGAGGAAAAATTCGTACATGCGTTTCCCCCGCAAGGTAACCTTGCAGCCGATCTCCTGGTGAAGGCGGAGCTTGAAATTGGAGATGCTCTTTTTGGAGCGTGTTTTCACCGGCTTCTGCCCGGAAATCAGGGTCATGTCGTTGACCGCATCTTCGAGCGCTGCCTTGACGTCCTGGGCGGATCCGGTGGAGCAGTTCACCACGATCTTCTCAAGTTTCGGAACCTGTTGGATGTTCTGGTATCCACGCCCCTTCATCATCGCGGGCATAACTTCTTTCCGGTAAAGATTTTTGAGATCGCACTCCATGGCTTATTTCTTCCCCTTGGCGGGCTTGTCTTTGGCCTTTTTCCCATCCCGCTTGCCGGCGGCTGGGCGATTTACCAGGCGAACATTGGAAACATGCAGGGCCCCTTCCCGTTCGACCACGCCACCCTTGGGATTGTCCTGCGTCGGTCGCACATGACGCTTGATCATGTTGACGCCCTCGATGAGCACCCGGTGGGAGTCCGTCTTGATCTCGAGAACCTTTCCCTTGCGACCCCGGTTGGCCCCGGTAATGACCTCCACCTCGTCTCCTTTGCGCACGTGAAATTTGGTCATGACATGCGCCTCAGATGACCTCGGGGGCCAAGGAAATGATTTTCATGAAATTTTTTTCACGAAGTTCCCTCGCTACCGGCCCAAAGATGCGGGTCCCACGGGGATTGGAATCCTTGTCGATGATCACGGCGGCGTTGGTGTCAAAGCGAAGATAAGAGCCGTCCGCCCTCCGCACGGGGAAGCGTGTGCGCACCACCACCGCGCGAACCACCTCACTTTTTTTCACCGTACCGTCGGGAGCGGCCTCCTTTACATTCGCGGTGATGACATCCCCCACCCTGGCAAAGAGGGTTTTCCGTCCAATCACCCCGATCATGGTCGCTTTCCTTGCGCCGGTGTTGTCGGCGATATCGAGCCAGGAGCGGATCTGGATCATTGGACACCTCCCACTGGATCCGCGGCCAGAGAAATCACCTCGACCAGTTTCCAGCGCTTCAATTTGCTCAAGGGTCGACACTCAGCAATGCGCACGGTGTCACCCTGCTTGGCCTTTTTCTCGCCGTCATGGGCATAAAACTTTTTCCGGAACCGGACGATCTTTTTGAACTGGGGATGGGGAAACCTTCGCTCCACCTGGACCACGATGGTTTTATCCATTTTGGCGGAAATCACTTCCCCGATACGCTCCTTCACCACCGGTTTGGTCCCCGCCGTGCTCATGAAACGCCTTTCCGGCCGGGCGCCTTCCGGTTTTGGCTTTTCGTGGTCTCAATCCTTGCGAGCGTGCGGCGGATCTCCCGAAGACGGTTGGGCTTTTCCAGCTGACCGGTCTGTTGCTGGACGCGCAAATGGAAGCGCTCGCGGCGAAGTTCCTCCGCCACGCGCCCCATCTCGGCCTCTTTTAGGCCGCGTATCTCCTCAATCTTCAAAACACCAGCCTCCTTTCCCGGGTCACAAAACGGTTCCGCATGGGCAACTTGCTGGCCGCCAAGCGAAAACACTCCTTCGCGTCCACCTCTGCCAAACCGTCGAGCTCAAAGATAATAGTCCCTGGCTTGATCACCGCCACCCAAAATTCCGGTTGGCCTTTTCCTTTTCCCATCCGTGTTTCCGGAGGACGGGCGGTGACGGACTTATCGGGAAACACCCGGATCCAAAGTTTTCCGCGACGGTTCATGTTCCTGGTCAGGGCAACCCGGGCGGCCTCAATCTGGATGTTGGTCAACCAGCAACGCTCCAAGGACTGCAGGCCATAGGAGCCGAAGGAAAGATGGATGTTGCGGGAGGCAAAGCCCTTGCGACTTCCCCGCTGGGTCTTCCGGTATTTGACGCGTTTGGGAAGTAGGGGCATGGCTTAGTTTCCTTCCCCTTGGCAAATCCAAACCTTCACGCCGATCTTGCCGGCGACGGTATGGGCCTCCGCAAAGCCGTAATCAATGTTCGCCCGAAGGGTATGCAGCGGCACTTTTCCTTCGTGGTACTGCTCAGAACGGGCGATTTCCCCGCCGCCCAGTCGGCCACCAACGCGGATTTTGACCCCACTCGCCCCGAAATCCAGTGCGGTCTGCATGGCTTTTTTCACGGCGCGCCGGAAGGAAACACGCCTTTCCAGCTGAAGGGCGATATTTTCCGCCACCAACTGCGCGTCGAGCTCAGGATTCTTGATCTCCTTCACGTCAATAAGCACCTCCCGCTCCGGGGTCAGCGCCTGAGTTTCCTCACGAAGCTTGTCCAACTCACTGGCCTTCCGCCCAATGACCAGGCCAGGGCGTGCGGTGTGCAGGGTGACACGCACGCGGTTGGAAGCTCTTTCGATGACTACCTTGGAAATGGCCGCGCTCTCCAGCCTCTTCTTGATGAAATGGCGGATCTGGTAATCCTCGTGAAGGAAAACCGGGAAGTTTTTCTTGTCGGCGTACCAAACCGAGCGCCAGTTACGCTGGACGGGGAGCCGGAATCCGACGGGGTTGGTTTTTTGTCCCATAAAACTTTATTCCTTTGCCGGCGCCTTGGCTTTGGCCGGTTTCCTTTCTTTTTTCTCTTTGGACGAGGATGTTTCGCCTGCCGCCTCCTTCAGGGTGATGCGGATGTGGCTGGTACGTTTGCGGATCGGGCCGGCGCTGCCCCGGGCCTTGGGCTGGAAACGGTGGAAAGTGGGCCCCTCCCCCACCATCACTTCATGCACCACGAGTTTTTCCGCGGGAATGGATAGCTGGCTCTCGGCATTCGCCACCGCCGACCGTAGGGTTTGCACCAAAAGGCGGGCGGATTTTTGCGGGGCAAAACGAAGGCGGGCGTCGGCCTCGGAGGCCGACAGCCCGCGCAGGCAGCGGGCAATGTCACGGATCTTGAAAGCGGACATCCGTGCGTATTTCATCTCGGCGCGGGCGATGCGGATTTCTGTGCTCATTTCTCGGCCAAAACCGCCACGCGGTCCCCCACTTCCGGCTGGAATCCGGACACGACCTTCTCGGGTAGCCCCGCGGAGGTCATCTCCCGCACTTCGATCAAACGGCAACTTCCAATCACCTGGTCCTTCCGGAGTATCCGGAAAGGCATGCCCTCTTTCGCCCCCTGCAGGCTGCCCAGGTTCAGGACGAGCGCCTGCTGTTCCCGGTCAACGGCAACCACCTGGGCGTCTTTCAGGCCCGGCGAGATGGGCCTCGGGTCGGCGCCCCTGCTCATCGCGGCCTCAAGGCTTCGTTTGGCAGATTCAAAATCCCCGCAAGCCACCGCTTTTTTTCCGGCATCGCTTTCGCCGGCCCATTTCCCCGCAGCCACCAAGGCTGCCTTGGCTTTTACAATCACATCCTCACGCGCTTTTTCCGAGCGAATGAGTTCCCCGGCGAGCCTCGCCACTTTGTCATGGCTGTCGCGAGCATCCGGACTGAGCGCAGCGATTCCGAGAAGTTCGTCCCGGCGCCTAAGTTCCATCCAAGCCTCACGGTAGGCCCTGGCCTCGGCCTGGGCCATGGCAAGCTCGTCCACCTTGGCGTTCGCCGTCGCCAGGGTCGGCATTGCCAGGGAAAAAAAGAGGACAAGGACGCGGATCATTTCGTCACTTTCTCCGTATGTCCGCCGTGCTTCTTGAAGACACGAGTGGGCGAAAATTCCCCCAGACGGTGCCCCACCATGTTTTCGGTCACAAAAACGGGGTTGAAGGCCTTCCCATTGTGAACAAGGAAGGTATGCCCGACAAATTCCGGAGAAATCATCGAACGCCGGGACCAGGTTTTGATGGGTTTTTTGGCGGCGCCCATTTTCTGGATTTTCACCATGAGATGGTCGTCGATAAACGGACCTTTTTTCAGACTGCGGCTCATGACGACTTCTTCTTTCTCCGGTCTTGGACAATGAACCGGTTGGAGGGTTTATGGCGATGGCGGGTCTTCAGTCCCTTGGCCAACTGGCCCCAGGGTGAAACCGGGTGCTGCCGACCGCCGCCACCCTTGCTCTTTCCCTGGCCTCCGCCCATGGGATGGTCGATCGGATTCATCACCATCCCCCGCACATGGGGACGGCGTCCAAGCCAGCGGGCACGACCCGCCTTGCCCATGCTGACCTTTTCATGGGCCACATTCCCCACTTGGCCGACGGTGGCGTAGCAATCCGCATGAAGACGACGGATTTCCCCGGAGGGAAGCTTGAGAAGTGCGTAATCCCCGTCGATCGCCGTGCAGATCGCGGCGGTTCCCGCAGAGCGAACGATCTGGGCTCCACGCCCGGGCACCATTTCAATGTTATGCAGAGGCAAACCCTGGGGGATTGCCCGCAGGGGAAGTGCGTTGCCCACTTCTGCCGCGACGGAGGCCCCGGCAACCACTTTGGTTCCGACCCGCAGACCTTCCGGGGCAAGCATGTAGGCGCGGTCACCGGGACCGTATTCCACCAGCGCAATCCGGGCCGAGCGGTTCGGATCATACTGGATCCCCAGGACCGTGCCGGGGGTGGTCCGTTTGCGACGGTTCCACTCGATGATCCGGAACTTCTTTTTATGTCCGCCACCACGGTGTCGCGAGGTCATCCGGCCGTAAGCGTTGCGACCACCGGTCCGGCGCTTGATTTGCAGAAGGCTTTTCTCCGGCTTCGAGTCCGGTGTCAGCTCGGAGAAATCGCGCAACACGGTGTACCGCAGCGACGGTGTCAGGGGACGGAATTCTTTGAGGGCCATGATGGTCTCCTTACACCGTTTCGATCTTTTGGCCTGCCGCCAGGGTCACGATCGCCCGTTTGGTGTGGTTCTTTCGGCCCGGCTCGCCACGGCGGGAGCGCCGGGCCTTGCCGGAACGCCGGAAAGTGTTTACCCGAAGAACCTTCTTACCGAACAGGGAGGCGACCGCCTGACGAATCTCCAGTTTGGTGGCGTCGGTGGCCACCTCGAAAAGGTACTGATTATGGGCGGAAGCCAACCGGGTCCCCTTTTCCGAGACACACGGGCGCACAATGACCTCGGTGGGGGATCTCATGACTTCACCTCACTCTTGGGCTTGCCCTGCAAACGCTTGCCCAGTTCGCCCCACGCGTCTTCGGCGATCCAGACCTGGCTACGGCGGAGCAGATCCTCGGCGTTCACCTCTCGGGCGGTCCGGAGATCGACTTCCCTCAGGTTTTGCGCGGCCTTGAGAAGGTTTTGTTCGGGCTGCTTGCCGGTGACGATCAGGCAGGAAAGAGGAAGCCCCGAGTCCTTGATCCACCCGATCAGCTCCTTGGTCTTCGGGGCCTTCAGGCTCGGCACGGATCCTGTGTGGATGGTTCCCTTGGAGACCAGATCGCTGATCGCGCGGCGCAGCGCAGTCTTCAGAACCGTCTTGGGAAGATTCTTCCGGTAACTGCGGGGATGAGGACCGAAAACCACACCTCCACCGACCCAGACCGGCGAGGACTTGTAGCCTGCGCGTGCCCGCCCGGTTCCCTTCTGCCTCCAGGGCTTTTTTCCGGAGAGATCGACCGTGGCCTTGGTAAGGGTGCTGTGGGTGCCGGAGCGCCGCGCCGCACGGTAGGCGGTGACCGCCTCGTGCAACGCCTGGCTGGCCTTCCGGTTTTTGTAGAGCTCGATTCCGAGAGCCTTCTCAGCGGCGGCAAGGTTGATGGCTTTTGCTTTGCTCATGGAAAAATTCTCAGGCTTTCACCTCGGCCTTGATCGCATCCCGTACGATCACCAGGCTGCCGTTGGGACCCGGAACAGCCCCGCGAACCAGCAGGAGTTTGTCGCTCTCCCGGACCTGAACGATTCTCAGGTTTTGCACGGTGCAGTTGTCTCCCCCGAAAGTTCCCGGCATCCCGGCGTTTTTATACACACGTCCCGGGGTGGAGCGGCAGCCGATGGCTCCGTTCCGCCGGTGTGTCGTCGAGCCGTGGGCATCCGCCTGACCGGCGTAATTGTGCTTTCGCATGACCCCGTGGAAGCCCTTCCCCTTGGAGACGCCGAGTACGTCGACAAGCTGACCGGCTTTGAAGCGCGTCAGGGAGACCTCCGCGCCGACGGAAAGGTCCGCCGGGGCGGCGCGGAACTGACGAAGAACAAGGGGGTTCTTTCTGCCCAGCTTTTCAAAGGCCACCCGCTGGGCCTTGTTGGTGCGGGAGGCCTTTCGCTCGCCTGATCCAAGCACCACCGCTCTCACTCCGTTCTTTTCGGGCGTGCGGACCTCATAAACGGTGTTGGTTTCGGCCGAAATGACGGTCACGGCGGTCGCTTGGCCCTGGTCGTCATAGACCCGGGTCATGCCCACCTTCTTTCCGATCATGCCAAAACGCTCGATCATGGGTTTCTCCTTTTAAATCTTGATGGTGATGTCGACACCGGCCGGAAGATTGAGTTTCTTCAGTTCGTCCACGGTCTTTCCGGAAGGTTCGAGGATATCGAGAAGACGTTTGTGGGTGCGGATTTCGAATTGCTCCATGCTCTTTTTGTCGCAGTGCGGGGAGCGATTTACCGTGTAACGCTCGATCTTGGTCGGAAGAGGTATCGGTCCGGCAACCCGCGAACCTGTCCGGTTGGCGGTTTCGGCGATCTCCCCCGCCGCCTTATCGAGCAGGCGGTAGTCAAAGGACTTGAGGCGAATGCGGATACGGGTGGCGGCCATGGATTATCCTTTCTTTTGCTGGGTCACGGTCGCCAGCACACTGGCAGGCACCTGTTCGAAATGCGACGGTTCCATCGAATAGGCAGCGCGACCCCGGGAAAGGGACCGGATGGTGTTTACGTAGCCGAACATCTCCGCCAGCGGCACCTCGGCCTTGACGATGGAGGTGAGACTCTTCGAGTCGACGTTCATGATTTTGCCCCGGCGCCGGTTAATATCGCCAAGAATGTCCCCCTGAAACTCATCGGGGGTTGAACACTCCACGGACATGATCGGCTCCAGAAGGATGGGGCCCGCCTTTTGCATGGCATCCTTGACCGCAAAAATCGCCGCCATTTTGAAGGCCAATTCGTTGGAATCCACCTCGTGGTAGGAGCCGTCCATGATCTGGATCTTCATGTCGATCACCGGACTGCCGTGGATCACCCCGTTGAGGAGGGCCTCCTCCACGCCTTTTTTGACTGCCGGAATGTATTCCTTGGGTATGTTTCCCCCGGTCACCTTGTTTTCGATCTCGATCCCCTTGCCCCGCTCCTGGGGCGCCACCTGCAGAATAACGTGCCCGTACTGACCGCGACCGCCTGATTGCTTGATGAGCTTGCCCTCGCCAGGGGAAGCCTTGGTGATGGTCTCCCGATAGGCAATCTGCGGGGCCCCTGCGTTGGTCTCGACGCTGAATTCGCGCTTGAGCCGGTCGCAGATGATTTCAAGGTGAAGCTCTCCCATCCCGCTGATGATCGTTTGGCCGGTCTCTTCGTTGGTCTTCACCATGAAGGTCGGATCCTCCTCGGAAAGACGCTGTAGGGCCTCCCCCATTTTCTCCCGGTCTCCCTTGGTCTTCGGCTCCACCGCCATCGAAATAACCGGCTCAGGAAAACTGGGCGGCTCGAGGGTGATCTCAAACTCCTCGTTGCAGAGGGTGTCCCCCGTGGCGATGTCCTTCAGGCCTACCGTGGCGGCGATGTCGCCGGCAAAAACCGTGTCAATGTCCTCACGTTTGTCCGCCTGAATCTGCACCAAGCGACTCACCCGTTCCCGTTTCCGCGTCCGGGAATTATAAATGAATTCGCCCTTGCTGAGCTTTCCGGAATAGACGCGGAAAAAGATCAGCTTGCCGACATACGGATCGGTCCAGAGCTTGAAAGCCAGGGAGCAGAATTTTTCCCCGTCATCAACCTTGACCGGAATCCGTTCCTCGGGATTTTCCGTGCTGTGGCCCACCGCCGGAGGAATGTCGATCGGGCTGGGAAGGTATTCCACAACCGCGTCGATCAACCCCTGCACCCCCTTATTTTTGAAGGCAGATCCCCCCACCACCGGCACCAGCTTATTGGCGATGACCACGCGGCGGATGGCCTCCTTGAGCTGCTTGGCGGTAGGGCGTTTTTCCTCCAGGAAGAGATTGCCGACCTCTTCGTCGACATCGGCGACCGCCTCGACCAACCGGTCAAGGGCCTTCTTGGCCTCTTCCTTGTATTCCGCGGGAATTTCCGCGATTTCATAGGTGGAGCCTAGATTTTTGCTGTCCGTGTAAAGAAAAGCCTTCTGATTGATTAGGTCGATCTGGCCAAGCAACTTGTCTTCCTTGCCAAGGGGCAGAAGGATGGGAACAGCATTCGCACCCAGCTTGGTGCGCATCTCATGAACTGCTTTTTCAAAATCCGCACCGGTCCTGTCCATCTTGTTGACGAAGGCGATCCGCGGAACCCCGTATTTGTTGGCCTGCCGCCAAACCGTTTCACTCTGCGGCTGCACCCCGGCGACTCCGCAAAAAACGGCAATGGCGCCGTCCAGCACCCGGAGGGACCGTTCCACCTCCGCGGTGAAATCCACGTGCCCCGGAGTGTCGATGATGTTGATGCGGTTCTTGGTTTTCTCAAAGGACTTCACGAGACCGGGCTCCTCCCGCACCGGCCAGAAACAGGTGGTGGCGGCGGAGGTGATGGTGATGCCGCGCTCCCGCTCCTGCTCCATCCAGTCGGTCACCGTTGTGCCCTCGTGGACTTCACCGATTTTGTGGATGCTGCCGGTGTAAAAAAGGATCCGCTCCGTCAGCGTTGTCTTCCCGGCATCGATATGGGCGCAAATCCCGATGTTGCGGGTGCGCTCCAGGGTGTAAGGGCGGGCGGTACCGTTGGCGGCGGGAGGCATAAAAATCCTTACCAGCGCAGATGGGCAAAGGCCCGGTTGGCTTGAGCCATGCGGTGGGTTTCATCCCTCTTTTTCACGGCGTTCCCCTGCCCCGCCGCAGCGTCCCGGATTTCCTGTGCCAGGGCACGCTCAAAGGCCACGCCCTTCCGGTTGTTGGCCAAGTCGACAATCCAGCGCAAAGCGAGGGATAGCTGTCTCTCCGGCGTGGTTTCCACGGGGACTTGGTAGGTGGCGCCGCCAACACGCCTCGACTTCACCTCCAGGCGCGGTTTCACATTGTCGATGGCGCGGTTGACCACGGCCAAGGGATCACCACCGGAACCGCCTTCGTTGGCCTTTTTGATGGCGTTGTACACCAACCGGCTGGCGGTGGATAATTTGCCCCGCCGGAGCACATAGCCGATCATCCGTCCGACCAAGGGGCTTTCATAAACCGGATCCGCATGGATCGGGCGGGCTTCGTGACGTCTACGGCGTGCCATAAAACTTTATCCTTAAGCCTTGGCCGGCTTGGCTTCCGCGGCAGCCTTGCCACCGCCCTTGGGACGCTTCACCCCGTATTTGCTCCGGGAGACTAGACGCGCAAGTTTGTTGGTGTTGCTCGGGCCGGAGGCTCCCAGGGCATCCAAGGTTCCCCGGACGATATGATAACGAACTCCCGGCAAATCCTTCACGCGCCCCCCTCGGACCAGGACGATCGAGTGCTCCTGAAGGTTGTGGTTTTCCCCGGGAATGTAGGCGATCACCTCTTCGCCGTTGGTCAGGCGCACCTTGGCAACTTTTCGGAGGGCGGAATTCGGCTTTTTCGGGGTGCGGGTCATCACCTGCAGGCACACTCCCCGGCGCTGGGGACATCCGTGCAGTGCGGGGGCTTTCGTACCGCGCTTGAGGGCGGTCCGGCCAAAACGCACCAACTGGTTGATTGTCGGCATCCCAATTCTCCTCCGCGGGCATCCCAAGAAAGAAGGCACCCCGGGCGGGTTCCATGAAGCGCGTTACGCACGCATGGAGGACGACCCCATCGGACCGTCACATGCCGACTGACTTAAACCGGATTCCTTAAGGTTCCCGGCGGCTGACAGCGGAAATGAAAAGCCTGCCGGAATAGAGCCCTGATGACAAGGATTTTCCGCGGTTTTTTTCCTTAACTGGCCAACGCCGCGGGAATATCCAAAGCCACCTTGCGGGAACGTTCCTCCTCCGGGGCGGTCACCACCAGGGGATCCCCCACAGGCTCGCCCAGATGGACCAGCTTGAT
>Ga0214917_10002675_pt1 | contig 21386 bp, 16 predicted proteins | sample LL_1208_BB_MetaG_FD_177983 | JGI IMG/M metagenome (GOLD analysis project Ga0214917, IMG submission 177983) | Freshwater microbial communities from Lake Lanier, Atlanta, Georgia, United States - LL_1208_BB | ecosystem: Environmental > Aquatic > Freshwater > Lake | place: USA: Georgia | collected...
AAGCAATTATTATTGGTTCTGACTGTTTTATTTTCTATTAGTTTTGTTTGGGCTCAAAAGAAAGATAAAACGGCGATGGACTTTTCAACCATTATTTCAGCAGCGGAATTAAAAAAACAACTTTATGTTATTGCAGGCCCTGAGATGGAAGGCAGGAATACCCCTTCTGCGGGCTTGAAAAAAGCAGCGGCCTATCTTGAATCTGAGTTTTCTGCTATGGGCTTACAACCTATTGCCAATGGTAAGTATCAAATGCCTTATGCTCTTTACTTAGACTCAATTTTAGTAGCCTCTTTCTCTGTAAATGGTCAAAATTATGTTTCAGGTGAGGATTTTCAAATGAATCCCAATAATTATTCCGCTCAACTACATGCATCTGAAGTAGTTTTTGTAGGTTATGGAATGTCTGATTCAACGCGTAATGACTATAAAGGTCTCGATGTAAAGGGAAAAATAGTAATGGTGATGGCAGGAACGCCCAATCCAGGGTCAGGTCGTGGAAATTTTGTTAATAAACAGGCTATTGCCGCTCAATATGGCGCTATTGCCGTTTTACAGGTCCAACAAAATTTATCCATCCAGATGCGAGGAGGTGGACCAAGACATTACCTAAACCTTTATAAAAAAGTCAATCTTCCTAATTTAATTACTATTAAAGGAAATGTAGCAAAAGAAATTACAGGTAAATCGTACGAAGAACTTTTGGCAGAAGCGAAAAGTGGTGTGCTTAAACACTCATTTTCTACAAAAATTTCTTTTAATCTATTAAAACAAACCAATACAGAAGAGACAACTAATGTAATTGGTTTTATTGAAGGGTCCGATTTAAAAGATGAAGTCGTAATGTTAACCGCTCATTATGATCATGTTGGTAAATCTGCCGATAAAATTTATTTTGGTGCCGATGATGATGGTTCTGGTACAGTTAGTATTTTAACTTTGGCCAGAGCTTTTTCTGCTGCGAAAAAGGCAGGTAAAGGACCCCGCAGAAGTATGGTTTTTATGTTGGTTTCAGGAGAAGAAAAAGGTCTGTGGGGATCGGCATATTACGCAGATAATCCAATTATTCCATTAGAAAAAACAGTCTGTGATTTAAATATTGATATGATTGGAAGAATTGGAGATCCCTATTTAAAGGATGTTGATTCAAGTAACTATGTTTATATTATCGGTGACGATAAATTAAGCTCGGCGTTAAGACCAATAAGTGAAAGTGCAAATAAAAAATATACAAATCTAAAGTTAGATTACACATATAATGATCCAAATGATCCGAATCGTTTTTATTATCGTTCAGATCATTACAATTTTGCTGAAAAAGGAGTGCCTATTATATTTTATTTTAATGGCGTTCACCCTGATTATCATCAGGCCACAGATACTCCTGATAAAATAAACTACCCATTAATGGCAAAAAGAGCTCAATTAGTTTATTATACCGCATGGGAGATAGCGAATAGAACTGAATCTATACCAAGAGATCAAAATAAACTATAGTTAATGAAGTAAAGAGGGTTAAAATTTAATCCTCTTTACTTTTCTTTAGAAATATCATGTAATCCTTTACCGTTTCTATTGGATTTTCTTCCATGGGTACATGCCCGCTATCATATATTTTTAAATCAGACTTAGGGATTAATTTTTTAAACTTATAGCCATTAGCTAATGGTATCCAACGATCATCTTTCCCCCATTGAATAAGAACGGGTGTGGCTATATTATTCAAATCACTAATGACTAATTTTTCATTTAATTGGCTCATTCTTTTTACAAAAGCTGTTCTATTTCCTTCTCTAAGAGATAATTCAAAATATCTGTCAATTAATTTTTCAGTAACTAATTTGTCATTTTTATATACCTCCAGGAGAGATTTTTTGATAATGAATTTAGGTGTTACCTTTTGTAATAGCGTAGAAAGAACTGGAAATTTTGCCAGTTGAAAAATAAAAGGAGGTTTTTTCCCAGCTTGTGGCAGACCTGCAGCATCTAATAGATTTAGGGTTAAAATCTTTTGAGGAAACTGTGTGGTATAACGCCAGGCAACCAGCCCACCCAGAGAATTTCCGGCAATATGAAATGAATCAATTTTCAGTTTTACCATCAGACTATCTAAAATGGCTGTATATCTGGAAATTTGATAGTTATGATCTGGATCGGGTCCGGTAAGTCCAAAACCTGGTAAATCAAATGAAACAACCCGATAGTCAGGGGATAAAATGTCGATCCATTTTTCCCAGGTATGCAGAGATGACCCCGTTCCATGTATCAAAAGGATAGTTTCCCCTTTTCCCACATCCCGATAATGAATATTTAAACCATCTAAAAAATAAAAGGAAGAGGAAGGGTAAGCATATTTATTTTTCAGTTCTTCAATATCGATATCATTTTTCCAATAAAAAGAAATGACAATTAAAAACAGGGTAATAATAGCGATAAAGGTAAAAGTTACAATTTTTTTCATATCGTTAAATGGTATATCCACCATCGGCTGTAAAAACCGCTCCTGTTGAGTAGGCAGATGCTGGCGAAGATAAATACAAAGCCAACGCTGCAATTTCTTCAGGGGAACCTATACGCGCAAGTGGTAATTGGCTCATCATCATTTTCATGATATTGTCATTTGTCCATAATGCTTCACTAAATTTGGTTTGTATTAAACCAGGGCAAATGGTATTAACTCTCACATTATATGGTCCCCATTCTTTTGCCATAACTTTAGATAATGAAATCAAAGCGGCTTTACTTACACTGTAAATTCCAAGACCTGGTTCAGGTCTTAATCCACCTATACTACTTATATTTATAATTACACCCCCACCTCTTTCTTTAAAGCTGGGTAAAACCATTTTTGACAAATCAAAAGGACCTCGAAGATTTACAGCAATAATTTTATCAAAAGCCCAGGTTTCAGTATTTTCTACAGGTCCAAAAACAGGATTTGATGCTGAGTTATTCACCAGGATGTCTACTCCTCCGAAGGTTTTTAGTGTAAAGTGAACCAAAGCCTGATTATCTGATTCAATACCATTATTACTTGCTAAATACTGGCATTCAATGCCAAGAGAGATTAATTTACTTGTAGTTTTGATTAATGCATCTTCCTTTCTACCTGAAATGATAATTTTAGCTCCAGAAAGTCCAAGTTGAGTTGCTATAGCTTCACCTATTCCCCGGCTGGCTCCAGTAATTATGGCTACTTTTCCTTTAAGATTAAATAATGATTCAGACATTTTTAATCCTAAAGATACATTTTGAGTAGAAAGAAAAGATTATAAATGCAATTTTTCTTTGCGCGCTAATAATATTTCTTCAGTTTCTACATGTTCAGGATCTGGAACACAGCAATCTACAGGGCATACTGCAGCACATTGTGGTTCTTCATGGAAGCCCACACACTCGGTGCATTTATCAGAAACGATATAATAATAGTCGTCTGAAACAGGCGAATTTTTATCGGTTGCTAAAATAACATGTCCATTTTCTAAAATAAATTGTCCTGATAAAGTGGTACCATCAGAAATAGCCCATTCCATTCCACCTTCATAAATTGCATTATTGGGGCACTCTGGTTCACATGCTCCACAATTAATGCATTCATCCGTTATCATAATCGCCATAAAAGCATAATTAATATATACAAAAAATAATTCGTGCAAATATACTTTACATTGTCATATTTACAAACGTCTTAACATAAATTGGGTTTTGTCAATTCCTAAAGATATTTTTGTTATTTGAAAAATATTTATTTTATGGCGAAAACAGCAAATTCAAAGGAAACTCCTTTAATGGCTCAGTACTTTAAGGTGAAAGCCAGACATCCTGATGCTATTTTACTTTTTCGCGTGGGAGATTTTTATGAGACTTTTGGTGATGATGCGGTCAAAACTGCCTCCATTTTGGGAATTGTTTTAACCAATAGGAATAATGGGGGAAGTGATGTTCCATTAGCTGGATTCCCTTTTCATTCTCTTGATACTTATCTTCCCAGATTGGTTAAAGGTGGTTTTCGAGTTGCCATTTGTGAACAACTCGAAAAACCTGATCCTCAAAAGAAAATTGTCAAAAGAGGGGTCACAGAAATTATTACACCTGGGGTGACTTTTGAGCATTCTCTTCTGGACACCAAAAAAAATAATTTTCTAGCGGCAATTCATTATTCTAAGAAGGATGAGATTGGAATTGCATTTTTAGATATTTCTACAGGTGAATTTCTCCTATCCGAAGGTGATTTTCCCAATGCTGATAAATTAATCAGAAGCCTAAATCCGTCTGAAATAATAATTGGTAAGGACAAAAAAATATTTTGCGAAAAAGAGTGGGGCACCTCTTTTTATCTTACCTGGCTTGATGAATGGGTATGTACGCTTGATTATTGCAGAGATAAATTGCTTAATCATTTCGAAGTTCTGAATTTAAAAGGATTTGGTGTGGATGATCTTTTATTAGGTCAGGTGGCTGCTGGGGCGATTCTTCATTATCTTGAAACAAATGAGAATAAAAATTTAAAACATATTTCGACTTTAAATAGAATTCAACCCGATAATTATGTTTGGTTGGATCGATTTACAGTCAGAAATCTTGAATTAATTTATTCTCCGCATGAATCTGGTACATCTCTGCTTGATGTTTTAGACAATACCGTTTCTCCTATGGGTTCAAGATTATTAAAAAAATGGGTAATTCTGCCTTTGAGACATCAATCTGAAATTGAAGCAAGATTAAATGCTGTTACCTGGTTTTTTGAAAATGTAGAGCAGGGCAATGAAATTTCTAAATTACTAATTAAACTTGGCGATTTAGAAAGACTGATTTCCAGAGTCCCTATGTGTAAGATAAATCCCAGAGAGGTTAACCAATTGAAAAAATCCCTTTCGGTTATTAATCCTTTAAAAAATTTACTTTTCTCTTCTAATCTAGGAACGCTTAAACAATTTGCAGAATCTTTAAATCCATGTGATTCTCTTTCGGAAAGAATTAGTAAACAATTAGTGGATGATCCTCCGGTTAATCTTTTCAAAGGTGGGGTTATTTCCGATGGTTTTTCCTCAGAATTGGATCAATGGCGTTTCATCATTAATAACAGCAAAGAACTTTTGATAAACCTCCAACAGAAGGAGATTGAAAAAAGTGGTATTCAAAACCTTAAAATTGGTTATAATTCTGTTTTTGGATATTATCTGGAAGTTACCAATAAACATAAAGATGTTACTCCTTCAGACTGGATTAGAAAACAAACCCTTTCTAATGGAGAACGTTTCGTTACTGAAGAATTAAAAGTACTTGAGGCAAAAATTTTACAAGCTGAGGAAAAATGTATAGAAATTGAAAATCAATTATTTAACCAGCTGGTTTTTGATTTACAAACTTACATCTTACCCATACAAATTAATGCACAGGTAGCAGCACAAGTAGATTGTTTGCTTTCCTTTGCTACAAATGCCAAAAAATATAATTATACCAGACCCATTGTAAATCAGACCTATAGCATTGATATTAAGCAAGGCAGACATCCTGTCATAGAACAAAAATTGCCCATTGGTGAGTATTATGTCCCCAATGATACTTTTTTAGATAATGAGCAGCAACAGATTCTTATGATAACCGGACCTAATATGGCGGGTAAGTCTGCTATCTTGAGGCAAACTGCTTTGATATGTTTGATGGCCCAGATGGGTTCTTTTGTTCCCGCTCAATCAGCAGAAATTGGTATTTTGGATAAAGTATTTACAAGAGTGGGTGCAAGCGATAATATTTCTTCGGGCGAATCCACCTTTATGGTGGAAATGAATGAGACAGCCAGTATTTTAAATAATATTTCTTCCAGAAGTTTAGTTTTGCTTGACGAAATAGGAAGAGGAACCAGTACCTATGACGGCATTTCCATTGCTTGGTCTATTGCAGAATTTTTGCATGAAAATAAATTATGCATAGCAAAAACCCTTTTTGCCACCCATTATCATGAATTAAATGCCTTAGAAGAACGTTTTCCTAGGATTCATAATTTTCATATTTCAACAAGAGAAATCGATAAAAAAATTATTTTTCTCAGAAAACTTACTTTGGGAGGTAGTGAACATTCTTTTGGAATACATGTAGCCAAAATGTCAGGTATGCCAAAATCAATTATTGAGAGAGCAGTTGAAATATTGACCGAACTTGAAAATAAAAGATTGGAAGGCAACCCTGATTTAAAAAATAAAGTATCTTCAATTTCAAAAAGGATGCCGGAAGCAGTTCAATTAAGTATATTTGAAACCGTAGATCCTGTAGCAGGTCAAATTAAAGAAACACTTATTAATCTTGATATTAATACAATGACTCCTATTGATTGTATGCTTAAAATCAGAGAATTAAAAATTCTCTTGGAATCTTAAATCTGAAAAATGAAAATTGTACTCATTGGTTACGGAAAAATGGGTAAAACCATTGAAGCGCTGGCAAAGCAACAAAACCACGATATTATTTTGACTATTGATGCGGATAATTTGGCTGATCTAGGATCTGATTTATTTAAATCGGCTGATGTGGCCATTGAGTTTACTCAACCCGATCAAGCTATTAAAAATATTATGGCCTGTTTTAATGCTGGAATACCCGTTGTTTGTGGAACTACAGGCTGGTATGATTCCCTTCATAAATTAACTGAAGTTTGTCAGGAAAAAAATGGCAGTTTATTGTATGCTTCAAATTTTTCGATTGGTGTAAATATTTTGTTTGTTTTGAATAAATTTTTAGGAAAACAGATGGGTGTTTATTCTGAATATAAAGTTTCAATGATTGAGACACACCATACAGCAAAACTTGATTCGCCCAGTGGAACAGCCATTACTCTTGCTGAAGACTTGATTAGAAATCACCCTAAATATGAATCATGGTCAAACGGAGAAGTTAATCTTGATAATGTGCTGCCTATTTTATCTGTTAGAGAAAATCCAGCACCAGGTAAACATGAAATTATTTATACTTCTGATATTGACGAAATTAAAATAAGTCATGAAGCCTTTAACAGAAATGGATTTGCCCATGGCGCCATCTATGCGGCTAATTTATTAAAAGATAAAAAGGGGGTATTTAATTTTTCAGATTTACTGGCTCTACAATTCAGCTAATTTTTCAAGTAACCAATTTTTAGATGCAACGTTGCTTGTTTGTTGTAATTCTGTTATTAATTTAGTTTTTGATTTTTCATCTTTAGGGGTTAGTTTAGCCAGTTTTTTAGTGAAAGAAATAAATGCCCGATAAAGATTTTTTCTATCTTCAGGAATATTTTTGTTCCTGTTCAGAAAGGCTCTAAAACTTTCCAGGAGGAAAAATAAGGCATCAATCTCTCCTGTATCATAATAAGTACATATTAACATATTTTTAGAATTCAAATTATATGTATAGTCATCATATTCAACTGATTGAAGTGTTTTTATAACTAAATCGTATTTTTTTTGATAAAAATACAACTGTGCTAAATTAAAAGTCAGAGCATTTTCTCTTTGATTTTCAGGGAGTAGGTGAGCGAATTCATTTATAAATTTTTCTGTCCATGTAAACTCACTTAATCTCAATCCAATAACTACAATATTTCTAAAATGCCATGGAGAGAAAGACTTATCTTCGAGTAAAATATTCTGTGAAATCACTTCTTTATAAAAATTAAACAGATCGGACATGAATTTACTCTTGCCTGTATTTATTTGAATTGTTGCGTAATTAATTATGATAGAATAGATTTCAGTTAATTCGTTTTTTGGAAATAAAAGGCTGTTTTCAGAAACCGTTTGTCTTAATGAAAAATAATTTTCTTCATCAGATGGATGGGTAAACAATCGAAGTAATTTAGCATAAACCATCACACTAGGTACTTTATCAAATCCTTTTTTTTCTATGATTTCTAAAATTTCCTCTTTGTATGTTATGTCATAATTGTGTGCAGAGACCGTTTGTAAGGCTAAAGCGGTACAAAATATTCTCAGTTTTTCTGAAAAATAGAAAATATCCAGATTAGCATTAATATCGTCGAGGTTTGAACGTATTTTTCTATTATCTTCAATATTTAATACTTCGTAATAATTTCGTTCTAATTGATATCGCTGAAGAAAGGTTTGAGCATTTTGTATGGGTTTTTCGGCTAAATGAGTTCTTGCATTTTTCATGCTATTATTAGCTAATCCATTTAACTTTCTATTATTGATAGATTCTAACAAAAATAAATCCTGGGTAATAGGGTCATTTTGATAGAAGTCGAAAGAAAGAAATTGATTTAGTAATTTTAAAATATCCGAAAAGTATTTCCTACAACGGATATCATCAAATGGAATTCCCTTAAATAATTTTCCCCATAGTATTTTTTTTTCAGGTAATTCGTCTGGCTTTTTGATCAGAAACCCATCAATAAAATCATAGATGGCAATTAAATTTGGATCACTGTTGAAAAATGGAGACATTAAAAATTTTTTAAATCTGTTTCTCTCAGCTTTTTCGAGTTGTAAAAGCGTCTGAACCAATTTGGAGTCTCGCATTTTATGATTTTCTAAAAAGTTAAATTTATATTAAGGTAAACGATTTTTCGAATTTTATTGTATCTTTACCGTGTAAAAAAACGGTTGACCTAATCTCAAATAGCATGAATTTTAGAATACTTTATTTAGCATTCACCTCTGTTTTCTGGGTATTAAGTTCCAGTGTTTTTGCACAGATCTCCATTGATGTTGTAAAAAATAAAACGGGGGAGGCTCTTTTAACTGTAAATTCGAACAGTGTTCCGACTTTTACAATACCAGCATACGGTAGTATATCTTTTACTTCTTTGGGTAATACATATAAAATTGTTTATACACCTAAAAAAGATTTTTTAGGATTAGATACCTTTTCAGCTTCTTTTTTTCTCAATGAAGAGTTAAAATCAACACTTTTCAGAGTTACCGTAAGACAAGCTAAAGTTATTGCAATTCCTGATTTATATGCATATGATTTTGTAAAAAAGGGGGAACAATTAATGTCTGTAACGGAAAATGATGTAGATGAGGAAAATGGACTAAAACCAACTATTTTAGAAATAACCTCAAAGAATAATGGTCTTTTTAAAATTTCCGATGATAGAAAAGATATACTTTTTACTCCGGTACCTGGTTTTTCAGGGGTTGCCAACATAACCTATCTGGTGTGTAACAGCACAAATGAAATATGTTCTCAGACTACAGCTTCAATCATTGTGCCTAATCCCAGAGATACTTTTGAGGTATTTACTCCCAAATTTACTCCCATTAATTTACCTATACCTAAAGATTTTTCTTTAATCAGTTCATTAAGCAACGGAACATTAAAATTATCAGGACATTTTCAAGAATTTACCCCAAATCAAAATTTTGTAGGAAAAGAAAGTTTATTATTTCAAAACAATCTAACAAATCAGCAAATTGCCGTAAATGTTAACGTTTTAGGAAAAAGAAAAAATTTATATGCTTTTGATGATTATGCTTCCTTAACCCCTGGGTCTATTATCCAAAACTGGAATCTTTTATCGAATGATAATGTAAACGGATCCCCTTCTTTCAAAATTTTAACGAGACCCAAATTTGGTAAAATCTCTGAAGAAGGTTCAAGAATTACCTATGAAGCACCAAACAGTTCTTCCTTTTCGGGGGTTGATCAATTTACCTATGAGCTTAGTCAGGATGGTCTTGATAAGGAAATAGCAACGGTTTACATACGGGTAAGCAGATTTGAACCAAATACCTCAAATTATTATTTTTATACCCCAAAAGGTTCTCCGCTTAAGGTAATTCACAATCTTCCTTCTACTTTAAATAATGTTAAGTTTGAAGTAGCTAAAAAAGGTCAAGGTAACCTGGTTGTTAACAATGACAATACGCTAACCTATACTCCTTCAAATACAGCAGGAACAGATGCAGACTGGGAAGTGGATTATTTAGTTTCAGATAATCAAGGTAGTTGGAAAAAAGTATCAACGATAAAATTAATATTTAATGTACTCGATGTAAATGTTTCTGACCCATGCTTTGGTGATAATTGTGTATGGAGTGGCGATACCGATAATGATGGTATTGTCTCTTTAGCTGACTTACTTCCAATTGGGCAGTATATTGGAAATTTAAATCAATCTGAAGGAAACCCTGTAACATCTTTGTGGTATGGAAAAAAAGCTACTGAATGGACAGGGAATACTTTATTAAAATACGTTAATACAAACGCAGATAAAGTTATTTCTGATGCAGATACTTTAGCTGTTAGAAATAATTTAGGTAAAACACATGGTATTATTTCAAAAGAAGTTCCCATTCAAACCTTCGCAGTAAAGTTAAAAGGAAATACCTCTGTTAAACCTGGCGAAGCATTTAATCTGGAGGTTTATATTGGCGATAAAAGTAAACCAGCTATTGATTTATATGGTTTTACTCTGGCATTACCTTTTAATCAACAATTATTTGACTTGTCTAAATCATCACTAACTTTTGATTCAAGAAGCTGGATAGCCTATAATTCTCCTGTCTTCAGTATGACGAGCAGCAATAAAGAAAGGGGTGTACTGGAAGCTGCCTATACAAGGACAAGTGGTAAAGCAGCAGATGGGTTTGGTAAAGTTGGAACGGCAAGAATTATCGTGACGGATATAGCAGGCATAAAGCCCTCAGATGGTTCAAAAGAAATTCAGGTTAAGATAGGAGGTCAAGCTACAGCCAGTGATGTAAATGGAAATGCTTACAGTTTATATGTAGAACCATTTATCCTTACGATCGATTTAAGTGAGAATAAAGATGAATCATTTCCAGTACCTGTTTTTCCCGTGCTATCACCAAAATTTAACCAACCAGAACTTGATGTTTATCCTAACCCTGCATTTGATTTTGTAAAAATTAAAAGTTCCCAGAAAGAATTAATTCGTTCTATTCAACTTGTGAATATGGCGGGTCAGGTATTATTTGAATCGAATAATATTTATGCGATTGAAACAGAAGTACCTACGAATAGCAGACAAACAGGGATTTATTTTTTGAAGATTTTAACAGAAAATAGTTCAATTACTCGTAAAATTCAAATCCTGCAAAGGTGATCCCATAACATAAACTTTTTTAATAAATCGCCTGTATCTTTTAGTTACAGGCGATTTTTATTTATAATATCCAATAATTCATCTCTATAGTTTTTACCTACAGGCAACAATTTAGGTACATTTTTTTCGTGGACTTCCACCATATTTCCCAGTATAGCATTAATTCTGTCAATGTTCACAATATATGAGCGATGGATTCTTTTAAATTTTGAAAGGGGTAATTTTTCTTCGAGACTTTTCATTGTTTGTAAGGTAATTACCCGTTGATTTTCCATTCGGATAATGACATAATCTTTAAGTCCCTCAATGTAAATTATTTCATGGTGATTAATTTTAATAAGCTTTTTGTCTGCTTTCACAAAAAAGTAATCTTCTGGTTCCTTTTCTATATTTAATTTTTCAGTGGCTTGATTTTTTTGTAATTGTTGTAATTCAATGGCTTTATTTATTGCTTTTATAAAGCGTTCCATAGAAATAGGTTTTAATAAATAATCCAATACATTTAATTCAAATCCTTCTAGCGCATGATTTGGGTATGCCGTTGTGATAATCACCAAGGGAGGATTTTTTAAAGTTTTTAAAAAATCGATACCACTTATCATGGGCATTTGAATATCCAAAAAAATTAAATCTATGGTATGTGATTTCAACCATTCATTTGCTTCAATGGCATTCAAGCATTTCGCAACCAAATTTATTTGTGGAAACTTAGAAATAAAGGTTTCTAAAACATCTTGAGCTAAAGGCTCATCATCAATAATTAAGGAGTTTAACATAAATAATTTATTTTTCTAATTGGAGGATGAGATTTACGATATATTCTTGTTGTAAATTCAAAATATTTAGTTCAAATCTATTTGGATAGATTAATTGTAGTCTTCTGTTTACATTTTCTAACCCAATGCCGCCCACAAGGGTTAAATTTTCATTATTTGCAGCTTGTTGAGATTTATTATTTACGATGTTAAAATTTAAGTTAAGTTCATTAACATCTAATTTTATATGTACATATCGCTTTATCTCCTGGCTTGTATTTAAGCTATGTTTAAATGCATTTTCCAAAAAATTAATTAACAAAAGTGGAGCAATATACTTTTCTTCTGTATCTCCTTTAATTTCAAATTTTATATCTATAGAATTACCTTGTCTTAGTTTTTCTAGATCTATATAATTTTGTAGGTAGAGAATTTCTTTAGAGAGGTAAACCTTTTTTTCATTACACTCATAGAGCATATAACGCATCATATCAGACAATTTGATGACAATTTCAGGAGCAAGGTCTGATTTCTTTAAGGTTAAGGAATAAAGACTATTCAACGTGTTAAAGAAAAAATGAGGGTTAATCTGAGATTTTAGAAATTGTAATTCAGACTGCATATTTTTATTTTCCAGTTGCTGTCGCAGTGTTATCTGTGCAAACCAGTCGACTACTATATTTCCAATAGTTGTAAATCCAGAAATAATTACAAACACAAAAAAATAGCCCGTTTGTTTTTGAAATAATTTACTCTGGTAACTTGGAAAATCAGATAATTTTATATGAAGGGCCATTGTTTTTATCGGAGTTAATAAAATACAAGCTAACAGCAAAAGAAATATATAGGTTAATATGTTTTTCTTTTTAAGATAGACAGGAATCAAATAACCTAAGTTTAAATACACTATTATCATATAAAAACTTAAATTAATCAGTTCGTTACTAAGCGTAAAAAAAGTATTTTCATTCGTTTGCTCCAAAAGAATGAGAATAGAAAATAATAAAATCCAAAATATGATATGGATAATCCAATTTAACTTAGAAGACAAGAAGAGTTTATTCAACTTTATTTTTTTATAATATTAGTTGATTTTGATTTAATTTACAAAAATTTAAGATGAATGGAATGGCATAGTAGACAAAACCCATGAAAGATTATGATATAGAATAAATGGTTTATTTGTATTTTTATCCTCTAACTTTAAAATAAAAAATGATGAAAGCTTTTGTTTTTCCAGGTCAGGGCGCTCAGTATGTAGGCATGGGTAAAGACATGTACGAATCTAATTTATTTGCTAAAGAATTATTTGAAAAAGCAAACGATATTCTAGGATTTAAGATTACAGAAATAATGTTTAATGGAACGGCAGAGGATCTTGTACAGACCAGAGTGACACAACCTGCTCTTTTTATACATTCAGTTATCAAAATTTCTTTGTTAGGTTCTGATTTCAGGCCAGATGTTGTAGCAGGACATTCATTAGGGGAATACTCAGCTTTAGTAGCTTGTGGTTGCTTAACCTTTGAAGATGGTTTAAATTTAGTCTATCAGCGTGCTTTGGCCATGCAAAAATCATGTGAAGAAATACCGGGTACAATGGCTGCCATTATTGGTTTAACGGATGAAGCGGTAGAGTTAGTTTGCAGTCAGGTTACAAACGATATTGTGGTACCAGCTAATTATAATTGCCCAGGTCAACTTGTTATATCTGGTTCTTTAGAAGCTGTAAATGAAGCGATGATAAAATGCAAGGAATTAGAAGGTGGGAAAGCTATACCTTTATCCGTTGGAGGTGCTTTTCATTCACCATTAATGGCATCCGCAGCAACATTATTAGCTCAGGCAATTTTGAATACAACTTTTAAAACACCTGCTTGCCCTATTTACCAGAATGTAACTGGACTATCCGAAACAGATGCAGATATCATCAAAGTTAATTTAAATAATCAATTAACTTCTCCTGTGAGATGGACACAAACAATGCAAAACATGATTTCTGATGGAATCAGTAGTTTTACAGAAGTTGGTGGAAATGGAAAAGTACTTCAAGGTTTAGTAAAAAAAGTTAACAGACAAATGGAAACGAGTGCTATTTAACATGATTAAGCAACATTTACAAATTTCAGCAGGTACGGTTTTATTAGCAAGCCCATTTATGGATGACCCAAATTTTGCTCAGTCTGCTGTGTTAATCTGTTCGCATAACGAACAGGGTACACTTGGATTCGTTTTTAATAAACCTTTGATTTTTTCTTTAAATGATGTTTTAGAATCCTTTCCTTCCCTTTCTGTTAATATCTTTAAAGGAGGACCTGTTGAAAATAATACCCTTCACTTCTTACATAATGCTGGTGATATTCTTGATGATAGTGTGCCAATCAGTCCGGGTGTTTTTTGGAGTGGGGATTTTAAAAAATTAAAATTTCTTGTTAAAAATGAATTAATTACTCAACAAGATATTCGTTTTTTTGCTGGTTATACAGGTTGGGATAAAGGGCAACTTGATGAAGAATTAAAAGATAATTCTTGGATTGTAACCAATATGGATGCAAACTATCTGTTTAAAGTCTCTTCTAAATCTGTATGGCGTAAAATGTTGATAGCAAAAGGAGAACATTTTCCCCCGCTTGCAGATATTTCTCCTGATTTTTCCTGGAATTAGATTTACTTTAATAAAGCAATAATATCTTCTTTTTCTTTATTGAAGGAAGATATTTCAGATTTAGGTAAAGGTGCCGGGGGAGGAAACGATAATCGTAAATGATTTACTTGTTGTCCATTTTTCCAAAATCTGAAGCATACATGAGGTCCAGTAGCTAATCCTGTTGAACCTACGAATCCAATGGTTTGTCCTTGCTGAACTTGCACGCCACTTCTAATCCCTGGTCCAAATCGAGACATGTGCAGATATTGTGTAGTATGTAGCTTATCGTGTTTTATTTTCACATAATTTCCATTTCCTCCTGAATATCTTGCTTCTAAAACAACTCCATTTCCAACCGACATTATGGGTGTTCCGTGTGGTGCAGCATAGTCAGTTCCAAAATGGGGTCGAACCCTTCTTAATATTGGGTGTAACCTCGAAGTATTAAAATAAGAACTGATTCTTGAAAAGCGAAGAGGTGATCTTAAAAATCCTTTATTTAAGGGTCTTCCTTCAAGATCATAATATCCTTTAAATGCAGGTTTACTATAGTAAATGGCGTTAATAGTATTTTTTTCCATTTCATAACGGGCAGCTAATACTAATCCGGCCCCTATTTCTTTACCATCTATATAATGACCTTCGTAAACTATTTTAAACTTTTCTCCTTTTTGTAAATGATAAAAATCAATAGACCATTGAAGGGCATCTTCTAATTTTGAAATTAATTCAGGACTAGATCCCTTTTCAGCCATTGCATTCCAAATGGAGCTTTTAATAATTCCAGAAGTTGATTTAATCTTTTTTATAAGTGGTCTTTCTATTTTTTTTATACTGAAAGAGTCTAAAAAGTTAAATACGTAATAATGATAAACATTGGGTTCATAAACTAAATATTCTAAATTCTTTTTATCCATGCTTTTAAATAAGGTATATTTTTCCCCAACCCTGAAATTACTTGGTTTAAAAATATGCTGATTATCTTGCATTATTTTATGGACTATCTGACTATTTATTCCATTTCTATTTAATATATTTCCGATTATATCTCCATTTTTTATTATGTTTTCTTCAATAGAGAAAGTATCAATAGCAAATCCATATTTAATGGTTGGGATTATTACTGGTAAATACCCCAGGTTTTTTAAATCTGGTTTCTTTTCTGAGAAAATACCATTAAGAGGTATTTTATTTGAAAATAAAAAAAGTATAATTATTAATGAAATGATCAATATAGGTAAGTAAAGTTTTTTCAGATTTATCATTTTTAAAAAAAAGGGGGGATTAGGTATAAATACCAAATATAATGATTTTATAATAATAGCGTATTTGATTTTTAAAATTTACCTTTACCTTTATGAATTAATCTATTTTATGATTACCGATAATAATTATGAGAAACGTGGGGTTTCTGCTTCTAAGGTGGAAGTTCATAACGCTATTAAAAATTTAGATAAAGGATTGTTTTCCAATGCTTTTTGTAAAATTATTCCGGATTTTTCCTCCGGTGATGATTTTTTTTGTAATCTTATGCATGCAGATACTGCTGGTACTAAGACAAGTTTGGCTTATATTTATTGGAGAGAATTAAATGATTTATCCGTTTGGAAAAATATTGTTCAGGATGCCATTGTCATGAATTTAGATGATATGGCTTGTGTTGGTTGTTTCGATAATTTTATTCTTTCTTCTACCATTGGAAGAAATAAAAAACTTATACCTGGTGAGGTTTTAGCAGCAATTATCCAAGGAACCTCTGATTTTGCAGACTTTTTAAGTGGAATGGATTTTCATATCCATCTCGCTGGAGGAGAGACAGCCGATGTAGGAGATATTGTCAGGGTTGCGGATATTGGCTATACAGCTTTTTCCAGAATGAAAAGAAAGGATGTTTTAGAGATTAATATCCAGGAAGATTCGGAATTGGTTGTATTATCATCTTCTGGAAAAGCAAATTATGAATATGAGTACAATTCTGGGATAGGCTGTAATGGATTAACTTCCGCCAGGCATGATGTTTTAAATCATAATTATGCAATTAAATATCCAGAATCTTTTGACCCTGCCATAGAAAATAAATATGTTTACGCTGGTTCAAAAAATTTAACGGATACATTAATGATTAATGGAGAATCTTATTCCATTGGTTCTTTATTACTTTCTCCAACTAGAACTTATTTGCCTTTTATTCGCTCTTTATTTAAAGAGTTCAGACCAGGTTTACAAGGAATAATTCATTGTACTGGTGGTGGGCAAACAAAAGTTCTGAAGTTTTTACAGAATAAAAGAATTGTAAAAAATAATTTGTTGCCGATTCCACCTATATTTGATTTGATACAAAAAGAGTCCTTAACAGAATGGTCAGAAATGTTCACAGTTTTTAATATGGGTCAAAGACTAGAAGTGTATGTCAAAAAAGGAATGGGAAATGAAATTGTAGAATTGGCTGAATCTTTCAATATAAAGGCTTCCATTGCAGGTTATGTAGAAAATGCTGATCAAAATGAAGTACGGTTAGAAAGCAAACATGGAACTTTCATTTACAGGTAAAAAGTGGCGGTCTCCTGCCAGAAAAGCAAAAGAAATTGCACTATTTTTAGATCAGTGCTATCCTGATACCCCAATTCCTTTAGTTCATAAAGATCCTTACACGCTATTAATTGCCGTATTATTATCTGCGCAATGTACCGATGAAAGGGTAAATAAAGTTACTCCTATTTTATTTGATCTTGCTGATAATCCTTTAGATATGTCTAGGGTCCCCGTCGAAAAAATTAAAGAAATTATTAGACCCTGTGGATTATCTCCTAAAAAGTCAGAGGCTATTTCAAAGCTTTCTCTAATATTAATGGAAAAGTATAGTGGAGAAGTACCTAAAAATTTTGATGATTTAGAAAGTTTACCTGGAGTTGGACATAAAACTGCTTCAGTGGTTATGAGTCAGGCTTTTGGCGTACCTGCTTTTCCTGTTGATACCCATATTCATAGACTTGCCACTCGCTGGGGTTTAACTTCAGGCAAAAATGTTGAAGAAACAGAAAAAGATTTGAAACTATTATTTCCAATAAAAATTTGGAATAAACTTCATCTTCAAATGATATTTTATGGCAGATCTTACTGCCCTGCAAGAGGACATATTGTTGAGAAATGCCCTATCTGTTTAAGATTCGGCGTTTGATTTCTTTTGATTTACTATCAGAATAATACCGAAATTGAATTCGGTTTTATCTATAATTCGGATAGAGAAATTAAAAAAGCGTATTCCATGGCTGTTTCTCTATGTTGTTCAAATCGACCCGTGGCTCCTGAATGACCAGTTTCCATATTTGTATGTAAAAGCAGTAAGTTATTATCCGTTTTATGAACTCTTAATTTTGCTACCCATTTAGCTGGTTCCCAGTACTGTACCTGAGAGTCATGTAAACCGGTAGTTACCAAAATAGCTGGATAATCCATTTTTCTAACATTATCTACTGGAGAATATGATTTCATATAATGGTAATAAACGGGGTCATTAGGATTTCCCCACTCATCGTATTCAAAAGTTGTAAGGGGTATGGTATCATCTAACATCGTAGTAACAACATCTACAAAGGGTACTGCTGCAATAACACCTCGCCAGAGATTTGGTGCCATATTCAAGATAGCACCCATTAATAAGCCGCCCGCACTTCCACCCATTGCAAAACATTTTTCAGGTGAAGTATAACCGTTAGAAATCAACCATTCAGCGCAAGAAATAAAATCGTTAAAGGTATTCTTTTTATTTAATAATTTACCAGAATTGTACCAGTTCCGGCCAAGTTCTTCTCCTCCTCTAATGTGTGCAATGGCATAGATAAATCCTCTGTCCAATAAACTTAATCTGGCTGAACTAAAATATGGATCGAGACTAATTCCATAAGAACCATAAGCATATAATAATAAATTGTGGTTATTGGGTACCCCCAAATCTTTTCTGTAAACATATGATATGGGTATAAGGGTTCCATCCTTACCCGGTATAAAAATTCTCTCGGAATAATAGTTATCAGATTTGAACGCTCCAACAATAGTTTGCTGCTTTCTAAAAATAAGCTTTTTATCTTTCCAATAATAATCATAAACGGTCGATGGGGTACTCATCGATTGATATTGAATTCTAATGAAAGGAAAGTAATGTGTTGGATTAATGCCAATAGTGGCCAAATAGGCATTTTCAGGGAATTCTATCACATGACTTTCATGAGTCTCAACAGCTGAAATTATTTTGAGTTGTGTTAATCCATTTTGCCTTTGTGCTATGATTAAACAATCATCAAAATGCAGAAACTGCTCAAGTAAAATATCAGGATTGGTAGGAATTTCAATTTCCCAGTTTTGAAAATTTGTCTGGCCTTCAGGACAGGACATTAAACAAAAATTTTCTGCCTGGTAATTTGTCAAGATATAAAAGGTGTTATTAAAATGATCTATCTGATATTCTAAATTTTCGATTCTTTTTGTAAATACTTTTACCTCATCAAGTGGGCGATCCAAAGGCAAATACAAATCTTCATTGGAAATAGTTTGTGATGAATGAATGATTAAAAACTTTTCAGAACGAGATTTTGATATACTCAAATAAAAAGTTTCATCATTTTCCACAAAAATTTCAATATCTTCCGCTTCAGATGTACCTATTTTATGACGGCAAACACAGTAATCTCTTAGGGTTTCTGTGTCTTTTTTCACATAGAAAAAATAGCTATTATCTGTTGACCAAACACATTCCCCATTTGTATTCTTAATAACCTCTGGCTGTAACTCATTTGATTCAATATGGAGCAATTTTAGTTCAAAAAGCCTACGACTAACGGTATCCTCTGAATATATAAGGTATTGATTGCAATTACTAGGATTAAAAGAGGATAGTTGATAATATGAGTGACCCTCAGCTAATTTATTTTGATTTAAAATAAGAAATTCATCATTAAAATCCTCAGATTTACTGCGATAAAGAAAGGGATATTGTAGATCTTCAGCATATCTTATCTGATAATAATAATCATTTAAAAAAAAGGGAACGGATGAATCATTTTTTTGGATTCTACCAATTATTTCCTCATATATTTCACTTTGTAAAGCTTCATTTGGCGCTAATGCTTTTTTTGTATAAGCATTTTCTGCTTCCAGATAATCAATCACTTCTTTATTTTCTCTATCGTTTAACCAGAAGTAGTGATCAATTCTTTGGTCGCCATGGGTCATTAAAACAGTTGGTTTTATAGGCGCAATAGGAGGTACTAAATGAGATATTTTCATTAATTAATTTAATTTGGCTAAAGCTTTTGACATTCTGGCTACTGCTTCTTTTAATTCTGCTTCAGATGCAGCATACGAAATTCTAAAACATTCGTCGGCACCAAAAGCAGCACCTGAAACTACGGCTACAAAGGCCTCCTGAAGTATATAATCACAAAAATCGTTGGCATTTTGAATGGTCATAGTGTCTGATTTTTTTCCAAAATAAGCACTTATGTCTGGAAAAATATAAAAAGCGCCTAAAGGAAGGTTTACTTTTACTCCTGGTATTTCCTGAAGCAATTGCAGAACCATATCTCTCCTTTTTAAGAAAGCTTCTTTCATTAATTCTGTTTCGGGTAATTTTGTAAGCAAGGCAAATGTGGCTGCCTTTTGGCTAAATGAATTAGCTCCCGATGTAATTTGCCCTTGTACTTTATTACAAGCATCCGATAGCCATTGAGGACCACCCATATATCCTAAACGCCAACCAGTCATTGCATATCCTTTTGAAAATCCATTTACAGTTACCGTTTGTTCTTTTACTTCGGGAAATGAGCCAATACTTACATGCTTTCCTGTGAAATTAATGTATTCATATATTTCATCCGCCACAATGATAATGCCAGGATGTTTACTTATAACTTCCGCTATAGCCTTTAGTTCTGACTCCAGGTATACTGAACCTGTTGGGTTGCAGGGAGATGAAAATAACAAGGCTTTAGTCTTGGGTGTAATAGCTTTTTCAATTTCTTCAGCACTTACTTTGAAATCACTTTCAATTCCTGCTTTTAATAATATAGTTTTACCTTCCGCTAGTTTTATAATTTCTGAATATGAAACCCAGTAAGGTGCCAGGACAATTACTTCGTCATCCTCATTTAAAATAGATAAAAATATGTTGGCTAATGTTTGCTTAGCTCCATTTGAAACAACGATTTGGCTTGCTTTATAATCCAGATTATTTTCTTCTTTTAGTTTTTTACTTATTGCTTCTCTCAATTCGGGTATTCCCGGAACAGGAGTATACTTAGTAAATCCCGCATCTAGAGCATTTTTTGCTTCTTGTTTGATAGCTTCAGGGGTGTCAAAGTCAGGTTCACCAATACTAAGATTTATCACTTCGTGGCCTTTTGCTTTTAGTTCTCTGGCCATTTGTGACATTTTTAGTGTTTCTGATTCAGCCATTCTCAAAACTCTTTGAGACAATAGATTATTTGACATTTTTTTTGGGTTTTATGAAAATAAATTTCAAAAATAATACAAACTAACCTGTTTTTAGGTAGTATAAACCTTATTTTTATATCATACTTTAATGGAAATTAACTTTAAAACAATGAAAATAAAGGTAACTTTAGAGGAACGTAGGGAAATGGCAGTTTTAGGTGGAGGCCAAAAGAGGATTGATGATCACCATAAAAAGGGGAAGTTAACTGCTAGAGAAAGAATTCACGTTTTGCTGGACCAAGGTAGTTTTGAGGAAATTGGTCAGTTGGTTACTCATCGTTGTACTGATTTTGGTATGCAGGATCAAATATTTTATGGAGATGGGGTAATTACAGGATATGGAACAATTAATGGTCGCCTAATTTATATTTATTCTCAAGATTTTACTGTTTTTGGTGGTTCATTGTCTGAAACTCATGCTGAGAAAATT
>Ga0214917_10002676_pt1 | contig 21380 bp, 24 predicted proteins | sample LL_1208_BB_MetaG_FD_177983 | JGI IMG/M metagenome (GOLD analysis project Ga0214917, IMG submission 177983) | Freshwater microbial communities from Lake Lanier, Atlanta, Georgia, United States - LL_1208_BB | ecosystem: Environmental > Aquatic > Freshwater > Lake | place: USA: Georgia | collected...
AACAAAAATAGCAGATTCTCTTGTTTTTTCAGAACAAGAGCTTCCTAAAAATGATGATTTGGGAACAGTTAGTGATATAGTTAGGTTCGGAATGCCGATGACGTATGACTTTTTGGCAAGCGTATCAACATCTGGATTAATAAAAAAAATACTAAATGTTTTATCTACAGAGCCTTTTAGGAACTGGATTGCTTCTGACGATGTTGAATCTTTGTATAAGATGACTGAAGCATTTCCTGATGTTAAAAAAAATGTAGAACGGGCAAGTTATTATGCTCATCTTTATGGAAAATGTTTTATTTGGTGGAAAACTTTGCCTAAAGAAGGGGTTAGTGGGAATGATACAGAAGAAGAGATCACACAGAAAATAGAAGATTTAAAAAACTACTATAAAAACCCATTGATTCATAACCAAAACTATGCTGGATTTGAAGTTATATCGCCTAATCCTAATGATAGTGTTGGTATAAAAATTCAATATGATTTAGATAGGTTTTCTGGTGGTAAAAAAGTTATTTCTTATTATTCAATAGGTGAGTTTACGGAAATTCATCCTAGCCATGTACAAATATTATCTTTTGATCCGCAATTGAATGATAATTTTTTGTTTGAAGATGATGGAACCACAACAAGCTTAATACAGCAAATTTTTCCATTTGTTGTTTATAGCCAGATAGTTTTATCAGAATGTATTGATGCTGCCGTCACAAGAAATAATAAAACAATAGAGCAATCAGAAAAAGCTTCAGAGTTAAAAGAAAACAAGGTTGATGAGTGGATGTCTGAATGGATTGCTAAAAATGAATCAGCAACTCCAGATCAAATACTAGAAAAAAGATATGAGTTTACTTCGGCTATTGATGAGGCGCTGGCAACTGGAGTTCTTGAAACATTTAGAAAAACATCTGCATTTGTTGTTTACGATGGAACAAAAATAACAAACCAAAATGGAAGAATAGATGATTTTAAACCAATTCTTGATGGTGTCTACCAACTTATTTCTGCAAACGTAAATATACCTTCATCAAAACTAATGGGAATACAATCATCTGGGCTTGGAAATAAAGATGAAGGTAGTCAAAAATTTTATCTACAATATCTTGGTTCAATACAAAATGCTTTGACTCCAATACTTGAAAAACATTTTCAATTTACTGCTGAAAAGATTGGCATTAAAAAAATAAAATCAATATCATGGTTACCAATGGATGAAAGTTCTGCTTTTGATCAGTCTCAAATAATAAAAAATAAAATTGATGCTATTAATACTATCTCCCCATATTTAAAAACAGAAGAAATAAGAGAATCAATAAGAACAGACGATGATCTTAAATCAATTGTAGCAAAAAAAGAAAACGATAGCAAGGTGGACGAAAATGCAAAAAAACTACAGAAAACAAAAGAGAGTTCAGTTGGGAATGGTTGAGATTTTAAACCACGGAGGTGAGTCTTTATTTAGAACGCCTGAAGCTTTAAAGCAAACAGCAGACATAATAAACAAAAAAATAGCCATCCCAATAAATACAGAACATGTTTTTACAGATCAGTCATCTAATTTTGAGGCTGTTGGAACGGTAACAAAAGCTGAGATTGATGATAAAGGTAAACTTTTTGCAGATGTTGCTCTTTGGAAAATGCCAGCTTCAAACAAGGTTTCGCTTGGATATACTGGAGATGTTATAAGGAAGAATGGTAGTTTTAATGGCGTTCCTTATACACATATTCTAAAAAGCGTTTCTGACGTTGATCATGTTTCGATAACTCCAAACCCAAGGTCTCCTGGGGCAAGATTTTTAGATAGCCTCGATGAACAGCAGGTTTATATACAAGATTCATTTGAAATTGATTTTGCCGATTCTGAAAACGGCGAATATGTTGTTGAAAAACAACATCTATTGACAGGCGATAAAAAGCCATTTAATATTAAGGAAAAAGCAAATATGGATTATACAATAGAATTAAAAAAAATTCAAGATACTCTTGATGAGCAAGGAAAATTAATAAACAAGCTAACAGATCAATTTGTTGCTGGTAGCGCATCTTTAAAAGACTCTCTAGAGCAAAAGATAGAATTAATTAGACAGGAGTCTGAAAAAAAATCAATTGAAGAAAAGCAAAAGTCTGAATTAGTTTCGCTTGCGGATTCAAAGGGTTTTACAGTAAACGCTTCAAAAACAATTAAAGAAATATGTTCTGAGCTTGTTTTGGCTATACAAAAAGAAACTGGTGTTGCAAAAATATCCGATTCTACCGATGCTGTTTTAACTGCGCTCTCATTATATACGCCAAAACAAAAAGATTCAAACATTATAAAAGAAAAAAAAGAAGATTTTGAAGATACTTTTAGTAAAATCCAAAAACCTTCACTATAAAAATAATAAAAAAGGAAAAAAATGACTGGATTATTACAGGCACAATATTTTGACAAAAATAATTATACAGGGATTGGTGTAGAGACTAGATTCCCTATTGATCAACCGCTTTTTTATGGAACAGGAAAATTTAAAGATGGATTTGATTTTTCAAAATTGCTTCCTGGAACCATATTGACAAAAGACGCAAATGGTTTTATTGAGGTTGGTGGTTCTTCTGATATTTACGCTGGTGTTGTTAGGTATACAGATGTTTTTAAAGATGAATATGAAAACCCAACAACATACCAAAATATGCGATTAAGCTTTTTAAACACTGGTTTTTGGTTTACTCTTTATGCTGAATCAGCTATTACAAAAAGACAGCTAATTGTTATGAATCAATTAACTGGCAAGGTAAAGGGCATTAATAAAGGTGATCCTGTTCCTGTTGGTTATACTTTGTTTACCAGCACTGAAGGAGAACCTTTTATTTATGCAGAACAAGATTCAAAAATTTATAAATCACTACATCAACAGCCAGATATTCTTGGTGTTTACGCAAAAATTAATATAAATTTTTAATAATAATAAAAAAAGGATATAAATGATAGCAAATCAAGAAAATATAGTTACTGGCACTGATGGTCTTATTGATGATTTAAAAGATGCAAAAATTGGTGGTCGTAGCACAAGTCTATATAGAGGTACAGAGCAAAAAAGAAGCGTAGAGCTTTTTGATGGATTAGCGTCTTTAACTAGCCCAACTGTCGAGAGCTGCCTAAATGTTGCGGAATCTCTTGGTTTTGATACAAAGAGTCAGTTTAATAATGGCGAAAAGATTGATTTTAGAGACTCTTCGACATATTTTCCTGGCAATGCAGACCCAAGAACGTTGGTTTACTGGATGTTTGCCAACCCTATTGAATATAAAAGACAACAAAATGATTGGGACAAGCTTCCAGGTGAGGTAATGTCTGCCCAAATGTGGCTGGCGGATAGAATTGGGCTTGCTTATAGCGACTGGCAGGCAAGCGCAGCAAGCGTTTACCAGCCTGATGATTATAAATCAGGAATTGCTAACCAGTCTTTAAAATACACATATTATCCAACGCTTCGCGGCTCTATTCACATGACCGCTGAACATGGACCTGAGATGTTAAGGGATACTGGTGGAGGTCAATATAAAATAGGTTTTCAAATGTTCAATGATCAGATGATCATGAGAAAATTTGAGGATGAGGTTGATCAATATAGAAAATGGGGTTTTATTACTGGTGGCCAGCAACACGGAATATCTGATCCTCAAATTTACGGATATTTCAATAACCCATCACTTCCAGCCACTCAACAACTATATCCAAACCCAGACCTTGAGACAGGGATTACAGCAAAAGAAATAATTGATTTATTTTCAGACATGATTATTGATTTGAATGAGCAAGCATTTAACTCAAAATCAGGTGGTGCTGGCAAAACGGTCCCCGCTACATTAATGCTTCCTGATGGTGTTTATGAAACATTTAATAGAATTAGATACCCAGACGTAGGTATTGTAGGTCCTGAATATACATTGGAATCAAAACTTAAATCGCTTTATCCAAATTTAACAATTCAATACTGGAAAGAGCTTAATACATTAGGCGCATTTGGATCGGCAAGCTATAGACTAATGTTAAATAGAAGTGTTAATGTTCAAGCTAGTCCTATTTGGTGGCTTGATACTGCTCCAGTTCAAAACTCCTATAACAAACTTGTTAATGGATCAATTAGACGTAAAAAGATTTGGGCTACTGCTGGAACATTTGTTGATCCAATGAGTATATTAATTAGACATGGGAGCATTTAATGAATAAGGAAGATAAAAAAAAGATCGTTTCAGAAGAGATTGTTTTAACTGATAGCGGCTCTAGTATTGAACTTTTTTCAAACCCAGGAAAGGTTAGGGTTGTTTTAGGTGAGGAAAAGGATAAAAACGGTTCTGTTTCTTTAAAAAAGTTCGTTACTCTTGATTTTAAAAAGGTTGAGGGGAAAAATGTTGGTGTTTTGTCCATCAAAAGAGATACGCTAAAAACATTGCTTGCGAACGAAAATGGCGAGTTTGCTATTGCTTATAAAGCAGGCAATGTTTCGGAAAAAATAGAAGATATTGAAAAGCGTTTTATGCCTTCTCCTTTTTTATTAAGTAAAGCATGACACCACTTGAGTTTTTTGATATTGAGGCTTCTGAGTTTTCTTCATTAAGCGTTGATATTAAGCAATATTTCATAACATTAGCCGACGGTAAAAAGTCTTATGAATGGTATTGCTTAACTGACGATGAGAAAAACAGAGCAAACGCTTTATATGCTGCTTACTTAGTAAGTAAAAACCCAAAGTATAGCACATCATCAAACTCAAGTAGTGATTTGTATTTACAAAAGAAGGTTATTGGTCAATCAACTTTTGAGTATGCTGAAAAAAGCGGATCAAAAAGCTCAAGCGCAACATATTCTTTTGATGACAATTATTATTTGACAGAGTACAAAGAACTTGTTTCTAAATGTGGTTTTGGTAGTACGTCGTGCAATAGATTATCAATTTACGCTATTAAAAGATGATAAAAAGCAAAACAGAGTTTAAAAGCAATCTGTTAGAGATATTCAAGGCAATAACCCAGCTACAAACAAAAAAAATAAAAGCTGGGGTCTTGGATAGATCAGAAAAAAATAGTGAAACTGGAGAATCTGTTGTTGATTATGCTGTTTATAATCAATTTGGGTATGGAGTTCCTGCTAGGGCTTTTATGACTATTGGTGGTTTGTTTTCAAAAAAGAATACAGAGCCGTTAGTTATAAATATGTTAAATGATTTGTTTAGATTAAAGCCGATAAATAAACATTTGTCAATAATAGCAAAACAAATGTCTTCTGATATTAAATATGCAATAGACCCAACACAAATAAGCCCAGCTTTAAGCAAAACAACAATAGAGATAAAAAGAAAAAAAGGCAGATCAAACCCGAGCAAAACACTTGTTGATACAAAGAGCCTTCACGGATCAATTAAGTTTTCTGTTGAGATAAAAAATGTCGTTTGAAATTGTTTTTGCAGATATGCTGCAAGATTTTACTATACTTCGTAGAGGTAGGCAAAGCAAATCAAATGGAAGACCTATTGAAGGAGCTAGGTCTATCATAACGGTAAAAGGTAGGTATAACTCTGTAGGTGGTTCTTACACTGGAAAACTTCATTTTGATGATGGAGTTTCATTGATGGAAAACAGTATTTTCTTTTATACACAACAAGATTTGTTTATAACTGGTCAGTATGATGATATGCAGCCAGATTTTGTTTTGATAGATGAAGGAAATGGCGCTATTTTTATGTATAAAGTTGAGGCTTTATATAAAAACATGGATAACGATACAAGTGATAATAACATAAAACACAATAGATATCTTATCACAAAAACAATAAAATTTACAAATGATACAGACTGGTTAAGTGGTACTCTAAAGGCATAGTATGCAAGCAACACTTTTAGAAAGAATTAGAGAGCCTTTTTACCATTTTGCAAAAAAATTAACAGGCAATCAAGATGTGATGTTTTACATTGAGCCTGATGATGGTGGCAGCCCAAAGCCAAAAGAAATTTATTTTGTTTTATGCCCACTATTAGAAGATGATCTTGGAGCAACGCAGGGAATATATGTACAAGAAGACGAAACGCAAAAAGTAGGCGGACTTAGACAGATGAATATAAGAGTTTATTGTATTGGAAAAGGCTCTTATTCTTTATTAAGCAGGATAAACACTCTTCTTCATTCAAGCACAGGAAGAATAATAAAAGATGAAGAAAAGATAGCAATAGAAACACAAAGTGTTTTTTTATCTCCAAAAACTAATTTAGAACCGATGTATATAGAAACAGCCCACGTAAATGGAGTAGCTAGGTACTATAGTTTTGAGACAGACAATGAAAACAATGAATATATTGAAACAATAAACGATCCACAAATAACAATTACATAAGGATAAAATTAATGAAGGAATTATCAATTGATTTTTGGGTAAGATTAGCTGTAAAGATAAATGATCAGCAAATTGCGACAAAAAGCTATGATAAAGCATTGGCTCTAGCAAACACAATGGCTTTTTCTGAAAGAGTAAAAACGTATCTTAATATAAATCAAGTAACTGAAGATGGTCATCCTCAAGCTTTGATTGATATGGTTAAGCCGTTTTTTAATGCTGGCGGCGTATTTTTAAAGGTCGGTCGAAGAAGTTTAAATAAGGCTGTAATCAAGCTAACTGGAGTATTTACTCCGAAATTATACCAATTAAAGATTGGCGACACACTGTATGGATATACTAGCGTAGTCGGCGATACCGAGACAGATATTATTGATGGAATTGATGCAGCATTAACAGGTGTGCCAAAAATAACAGTAACAAAAACTGCAACATCGATTGAGGTTGTATATATTGATGATGATGATGCTGTTCCTATTAAGTTAATTAAAAACTTAAAATGGGACTCTTTTGAACCAAATTCTGTTTCTGGAACTATTATTGATGATTTTGTAAAGATAAAAAATCAGGATAAAGATTTTTATCATATTGTATTGCAAGACAGAGATCAAGATGTTGTTAAAGAGCTTGCATCTTATGTTGAGTCAAACAAATATGTTTTATACACATCAAGCTCAGACAGCTTAAATTATTCTGACTCTGATGAAGATTCTGGGTTGGCTGGATATTTTAGCACACTTGCTTACAATAGAACAAGCTGTATTACAGATAAAAATGCAGATGCACAATATGTTGATATGGGAGCCGCTGGTCTTTATGCGTCTAACGCACCAGGAAGTGTTACTGGACACTTTAAAGATTTTTCTGGATTAATACCAAGCGAGTTTGAGTCAAGCGAATATATAAACATTAAGAAAAAAAACAGCCCTGCTTTTGCTTATGTTGAAATAGCAAAAAGAGCTTTTGTTGATGCGACAATGGCATCAGGTAGGTTTATTGATGTTCAAATAGCAAGCGACTGGCTTGTCGAGTCTATAAAAGAACAATGGGTTTTTACTTTAAAAAGAGAGAAAAAACTTCAATTTACAGACCTTGGTATACAAAGATTAGTTCAGGATGCGGAGCTTGTGTTAAGAAGAGCGCAGTCAGCACCTTACAACATAATCGTTTCTGATCCAATTGTAGAGCAAGAATATGTTAATGGCGTTCCAACTCCAACAGGAAATCTAATACAGCCTTTTGTTGTTACTGCTACTCCAAGAGACCTAGTCCCAGAGCAAAACAGAATTGCTAGGGAGTATGGGGATATATTAATTTCTTGCATATTTGGTGGTGCTATACATACTATAGCAGCATCTATTGATATAAGTTTCTAATAAAAAGGATAAAAAATGGCTGGTACAGGTTCTGTTGGCGTAATTAGTTTTGATAATGTTGTTATTACCTATGGTGGTCAAACAATTAACTTAGATATGGTATCTTTGTCATACTCAAGATTAGAGGGGACAATAAAAGATTCTTTTGGTAATTTTGGTTCTGCTTCTATATCGTTTAATACCAATGAGCATTATAAAGTAACTTTAACATTGCTTCCGACCTCACAAAGTCTAGGTAAGTTAAACGTATTATATCAAACTCAAATGGCATTAAAAAAAGCACTTCCTTTAACAATTAAAGATTCAAGTCTTGACAATGAATCTTTAATATCTCTAGCAGCAGTTATTGAAATGCCTGGAGAGGTAACAAAGTCAAATGATCTTAATAATAAAACATGGGAGTTTAAGGCTTACAATTGTATTGTTAATCACAGCGGCGGCGGCGCTAGTTTTACATAAGGAGTTTAAATGTATAGTAAGGTTTATGATAATTTTGAAGTTAAATGGAAAGATGGCTCTTTTGAGGGTTTAATAAAAAATCAGGTCGCAGCTCTTGGGCTGTATGAAATGTTTATTAAACATGGAATGATTTTGTTTAATGAGCCAAAAAAACAAATTGAAACAATATGTGAAATTTTTAAAGAGTGTAGTTTTGAGATAAAAAAAACAAAAGATCAAAAACTAGAATCTGAAAAAGAATTTTGTTTAGTGAATAAAGATTTGATTGATTCAAGATTTAAGGCAAAAGACATTGCTATGTTGTCTAAAATGTTTATTGATTTAGTTGAGGATCAATACGGAGATGTTTTTATCTCAGCAGTGAAAAAATTCATAGAACAAGACTAATTTATAAACCAGTCTTTAAATCGGAAAACAATTACCCAATAAAAACTGGCAATTTGTATGATGGATTTCAAATATACCAAATGGCTTTTGAATGTATAAAAAGAGGTTTTTTTTCTTTTTCCGATTTAAAGAGTATTGTTTCACTGCGTGATGTTGCTAGGGTATATTTTCATATCCAATACGATCTTGATATTGAAAACCAAAAAAATATTTTTGATATAGCAGAGCAAGAAAAAAGAAATTTTAACGATAAGATATATCGTAATGACGTTAATTTGTTATATTGGTATATTAAACAAAGTCAAAATAATAAATGACAGATATTGTAGCATCAAGTCTAGTTAATAATCTAACCTTTAATGTAAAAGGCGAAGATAAATTAAAGACTATTGAAGAAAGATTATTAGCAATAAAAAACGCCGCTGATGGGATTGGTTCTATCAGCGGTATTGCTGCTGCAAAATCTGGAAGATCATCTGTATATTCTGATACCGCAAAAGGTCAATTGCTTTATAATAAGGCGATGACTGAGGTATCGAAGCAACACCTTAATGCTGCAAGAATAACGACAGAAGGTTCAAAGCAATATGCAAACTCCGCAAAAGGTCAGTTGCTTTATAACAAGTCGATGACTGAGGTATCAAAACAATATTCTAACACAGCAAAAGGTCAATATAATTATAATAAGGCGATGACTGAGGTATCGAAGCAACACCTTAATGCTGCAAGAGTTGTTGAAATAAAATCAAAGGCTGATTTAATTGCTTTAAAATCTGTTGCTGAAAATACAAAAATCAAATTGAACGATAATAAATCAATTACTGAGACTGTAAAGCAAAATTTATATGCTCAAAAAGCTGTTGAAGCAAAAGCAAATGCTGATTTAAAAGTCGCAAGAGCGTTAGAGTCAAATGCAAAAACTATTGCTATTGGTGAAAAGACAAATGAATTAAAATCAAAAGCAGACCTTAATTATGCAAAAATAGCATCAATGGAAAAAAGAGATGAAGCATCTGCAATAAAAGAAAGCGCCAGAGCGACAAAAGAAAATGCCAAAGAGCGAGATAGGCATACAAAAATGCTTTTGCGCCAACAAAAAGAATTAAGATCACAAGCATCTCAGCAATTAAGAGGTGCTATTCCTTTTGGTATGGGCACTCAAGGTGTTTTAGGTGGTATACCAACTCCTCTTGTAGGTATGCTTGGTGTTGGTGCTATTGCTCAAAAATATGATACAATAATTGGCGCTCAAGGCAGGATTCAAGCTGTTAGCACATTTAATGATCTTGGAAAAGAAGGTGCTTTAAATAATGTTTTTAAACAAGCTGAGGAGCTAAGGATTGATGCTTCTGATTATGCGACACTATTATCAAGAATAGGATTGGTCACGGAAGATGTTGCAAAAGAAACTGGATATGGATCAAAGGGTCTTTTAGATTTTACAACAACTATATTCAAAGGTATGCGGTACAGTGGAGCAGGAACACAGCAAGCTGCTTCAATAATGACGCAATTACCCCAAGCATTAGTTGGCGATGCTGGCGGTGAAGAGCTTAGGGCGCTTGTTGAAGGTATGGGTGCATTTGCTAACGACCTAGCTAAGGCAGTTAAAAACCCAGATACAGGAAAGTTTTTTAAAAATGCACAAGAGATGAAGAAGTGGACTGGTGTTCAAGGGAATGATTTAACACCAAAAATGCTTATGGACGCAGCACTTTCTTTAAAGCCTCTTTATGATGAAAGATTTTTACAGCTACCAAAGTTATTTTCTGACGTTTGGAATAATGCTGGAACTCAAGTTTCAAAAACAATTATTGGATTAGAGCGAGATACTGGGTTTTTCTCAAAAACGATTGATGGTCTTTTATCTGGATTGAAACTTGTTGATAAAATAATACGTGTTATTACAGACGCTACTGGCGGATGGGGAAATGCTATGCAGCTATTTTTCTCATTGTATGGAGCGAAAAAAATTTATGACATGGCTGGTGCAGCAAAAAAATACTGGGATGCGATGCGGCTTGGCGTGATGTCTTATAATACTGCATCTGGTGCAACTGGTTTAGTTGGAGCTGCTGGCTCTATTGGTGTTGCTGGTAGAGCTGGTTCGGCTGGGAAATATGCTGTGCAAAGCGGCTATCAAATGGGCAGTGTCGCGACAACGGCTGCAACAACGGCTGGAGCTTTTCGCAGTGCCGCGGCTGGGACTATAGCATCAATAGGTAAGTTTACTGGCACAATGGCTTTATTAACTTTTGCTGTTGATGAGGGAATAAATATATTAAGCGGGCAAAGGTCTTTTTTGATGGAGATGTGGGCTAAAATTACTGGAGATAAATCATACACCTCTTTTTTTGATACAGAAGACGCAATAAAAAGAAAACAAGGTAATGCGGCGTTGCTTGATCGTATAAGTGCGGCAAACGCTGAGGTTGGATATGAAAAGTTTACAGCAAAAAAACAAGAAGACTATAGTTTTTGGAAAGATACATCTCTTGCTGAAAAATTTACATTGGCTACAGAACTACTTACTAACCCAGAATCTTTTTTTAGCACTAGTAAAAAAATTCAAGATAGATACTCGGCTGCACCTAGACTTGAGCAAACTGAAGCGAATAGAATGTTTAAACACTTTAGAGACCCTGTTTCTGGAGCTGCTATACAAACAGATGAGAGAATACCAGAGGCAGTAAATAGCGCAAATAAAAACTCTGTTGTCTATAACAACCCAGCAATTATTGGGAATGCTATTGGTAGCGCAGTAAAACTGCCACAACTTAACGTTCAAATTATGCTGCCAAACGGTCTTACTTTACAACCATTAAGTGTTTCTATAAACAAGGGAAGCGCATCAATACCAACTAGCGCATTTTAATCATGGAAACTTTTGTAATTAAGTTTGAAGCAACAGACGGCGAATTTGGAGTGTTTGAGCTAGAGGCTCAAATGCAAGAAACGATGTCTTTTGAAAATGAAGTAGCTACGCATAGAATAGAAAATGGGCGTAGCTCTTCTGATCATATCCATAATGTTTCAAAAACGCTAACAATAGTTGCTGACATAACAGACACCCCTCTTAATGATGATCTTTATAGAATAAAAAGAGAGGCTGGAAGAAGAGAGGCGTATACAAATTTAGCCGTTAGCTTTTATGAAAAAAGAGGGCTTATGATTGTCTATACAAAAAATTATGTATGGGTAAACATGGCTATTGTAAGTATGGAAAAAAACACGACACCTGATAGAGGTGAGCGTGATATTTATACAATCACATTTAAACAGCTAGATATAACAGACACAAAAACGGTTTCTCTTCCAAAACCAGTAGCTAGAAAAAAAACAAACAGATCAAAAAATGTAACAAACAAATGTGGAACTCAAACAGACTCTGGGCAAAAACAAACAAATTCAACACAAAGCACTCAAAGCGCTATTGATGCTTTATTATTACCGCCAGGAATGAGAGATACATATCTTCCTAAACCATAATAAAAATGGAAAAAATACCACTGTTATCAGGTGAAACAAAACAAAGAGTATCTGTTGATATTGATGAAGTGCCTTATGTTTTTGAGGTACAGTGGAACGATCATGCGCAAAAATTTTATATGTCTATTTTAACAACCGATCTTGTTGAAATTATTTCTGGTGTGTGTTTGGTTCCAAATACGCCATTAATAGGTAGACATAAAAAAGAAGAATTGCCAAAAGGTGAATTGTTTTTATTCCGCGTAAATTCAAAAAATGAATATCCGACGTTTGATGAGCTTGATGTTGGGTTTTGGTTAGTATACATACCTAAAACAACTACGTTAAAAGCACCAGTTTTGCCAATTATAACATCTAGGTATACCGAAACCGTATAGGACGAAGGCATAACAACATGGGATAATGGTGATACAAAATGGGATTTATAGATGAGTGAAAATTTTGGCAGGATCGTAAAGCTAACTATTTTTGACAAAGACCCAAAAGAAAAAGGTGCTGATTTAAAAGGCGTTGAAATTGAGTTTTTAAAAATAGATTTTGAGGTTAAAAAAACATCATCAAAAGAACCAAATTATTGTAGAATTGATATAACAAATTGCAGTCAAAACACGATAGCGTATCTTGAAAAAATAGGAAATATAGCTATATTAGAGGTTGGATACGCTGGATTAGATGGAACAGGGAAGCCGACTGTTTTATTTACAGGCAATATTGTTAGGTTTGATCCTCCAGGAGACGTTGCTGTTGATGAAGTTGTTTCAATAGAGGTTAGGGACGGATATTTAGAATATAGAGACACAAGAATATCTGTTTATAAGGACGTTGGTGCAAACGCACTCTCAGTATTAAAAGAGATTGTTTCTTATTTTAAACTTCCAGTTGAAAAACTTCCTGCAATTGAAGATAAGGTTTATGTAAACGGATATTCTTATACTGGAAAACTTAGAGAGGCTATGGATAGGGTTTGTAGATACCTTGGGCTAAGTTGGTCTATTCAAAACAGACGTATTCGTATTTTAAAAAAAGGTGAAACATATACTAAGCAATTTTATCATTTAACTTATGATAGTGGGCTTGAATTTTGTGGTAGAAAATCAATCACGGAAGATGATAGAAAAAAAGCAACCAAAAGAAAAACAATATCAACCGAAAGAAAAGCAAAATCAACCAAGCTGACAAAAAAAGATAAAACTGACTTTGTTTTACCTGGCGACAATGAAAAACTGAAAGTACAAGGAGTTGTTGTAAAAACGAGACTCAACCCTTTACTTTTACCAGGAGATACTGTTAAAATTACAAGTAAAATAATTGATGGTGATTTTTACTCTATTGACGACATAGAATACAGAGGATCAAACGTTGATAATGAGTTTTATTGCAGATTTACTGCGAAAATAATAAAAAAATGAATGATTCTGATTTTTTACAACAAATAGCCAGTAGGACAACTGAAGATGATATACATAAAATTCTCAAAGAGCATCTCAATACCAGTTTTCCTGCTACTGTTGTTAGTTATAGCAATGGTCGTGTAAAGGTTAAGCCTGACATATCAAAAGATTATCAGGATGACGAAAGCCTTGAATATGCTGTACTAAATGCAAAGGTAATATACCCTAGATTTGACAACGGAAGCGCTGGTGTAAAGGGTAGGATAACAAAAGGTACGAAAGGGTATGTTCATATAGCGCAAGCAGCCACTGATAACAGTGGTGATCAACGAAGCTATGATTTGTCAGATGCCTTTTTTTATCCGTGTGATCCAACATTATCTGATCCAGTTGGGGTTGGAAATGATGAAATGGCTATGTTTTGGGGTGCAGCAAAGATAAGTATAAGTGAGGATGGGTTTATTACAATAGTAGCACCAAAAGGATTTAAGGTTATTACGCCAAAAGGCGAATTTACAGCAAAGCTAGAAACTGGAGATAATCTTAACGTAAAGTCTGGTGGTATTGATAATGTAGGTGGAATTAGAAATAGCGGTGGGATTGTTAATGCTGGTGGATTCTCAAGCACTGGCGCATCAACTTCAAACGGTGAAAAAATTACAACTGAGTCACATACACACAACTACACAGACGATGATGCGCAAAAAGTTACTGAAAAGGCTAATGTGTAATGACTGCTGATTTTAAATTGACAGAAAATGGTGATTTAGATTTAACAAATGGCAGAATGTCTTTATCAAAAGACACCGATGCGGTTGCACAAAGGGTAATAAATAAGATTTATTTGGCTACTGGCGATTGGGACTTTGATTTGGTTTTTGGTACAAACTGGGACTTGGTGTTTGGCGCAAAAGGCAATACAAATATAAAAAATGCAGATAACATTATTAAGTTGGCAATAAGAGAGACAGAAGGTGTTGCTGAAATTTTAACATACAAATCCACTTTAAACAACAAAACAGGTGAGTTCTTAATAGAGTGTTCTATTAAAGATGTTTATGGAAAAACAATAAATCTAATAACAAAAAAATGACGCTTATAAAAGCAGATAAAAATGGTGTTTCAGTACAGACACTCCCAGAGCACTTAACGGAGCTTTTTGATACATTTTCTGAAAAATCTGGCATACCTATTGATAGAAAAGCAGATGACTTAACTGGTCAGGCTTTTACCATTTTATCAGAAATGGCGACAGATATTGCAAGTAAGGTTCAATATGTATCAAGTCAGTTTTCAATTGATAGCTCTGAAGATGTTTTTCTTGACTATGCAGTTAGGTATGGTTTAATTGAAAGGCAGGAGGCAACACCAACAACGGTTTATGGTATATGTTACGATAACGAAGGTGTTGTTGTAGGCTCAGGCTTTGAGGCTAGAGATTTGTCTGGAAATAGTTTTTTGTCTATACAAGATACGACAATAACAAAAGACTATTGTGTTGATATAACGTTTTCATTTTCTGTTCAAGATAATACAACATATTCTATTGTATTGTCTGGCTCCGCAATATCAACAACAACAGGTGTATCAGCTACTGTTGATCAAATAATTGATGCTTTAATTCCGCAAATAGATTCTGAAAAATACATAGTAGAAAAAAAAGAAGCAACATTAAGAGTTTTTTCAAAAAATGGATATTCCCCATTTTCGGTAAGCACAAGCACCAATATTTCAATAGATGAAATTGGCACGCCAGTATATTTTGTTTGTTCTGTTGATGGTTCTATAGCCTGCCAAGCTAATACTCTCACCATAATGGACTCGGAAGGTGTTAATAGAATAAACAACCTTGCAGATGGATTTGTTGGTAACGACATTGAAAAAGATGAAGAGCTTAGGGATCGTTTTTACAGGTCTGGTGGAGAGCAAGGCTACGCAACACTAACGGCAATAAAATCAAGACTTGAAAACAACGTTGATGGCGTTTCAAATGTAACTGTATATCACAACCCATATTCAATAATCGACGCATTTGGTATGCCAAGGCATTCTGTTGAAGCTATTGTTGAGGGCGGTGAAGATCAAGCTATTGCAAATGAGCTTTTATTAAACTCGGTTGCGGCTGGCGTCGAGACCCATGGAAATGTTGTTGTTGGCGTTAATGATGGCAATGGAAGCATTCAAGAATGTCGTTTTTCTAGGATCACATTCAAATATATCTGGGTTAAGGTTGATATTCTAGCACTAAATGGCGAAGAATCTTTGGTTTTAGATGCAATACCAGCAATAAAGAACGCAATCTTGTCTTATGGCAATAAAATGGGCGTTGGTGAAAATGTTATTCCACAAAGATTTTATGGCTCTATTTATGGAGTAACAGCGGGGATAAGAGAGCTTGATGTTTCTGTTGCTGAAACAAATCTTCCTACAGACACCCCATCTTATGCTGATTATGATATACCAATATCAAGAAATCAAAAAGCATCTTTTGCTTTGGCAAGAATTATTGTAAACGGAATATAGATGGCAGACCTATACGAAAAATATTTATCCAGGCTTGCTGGAAGGTTTGTTGGAAAGCCAAACATAGAGGCTTTTTTAAGAACAGCAATTAAGCCTTATCAAGAACTTAGTGATGCCTGTGATTTTATTTTAACAATGGCCAACTTAGATGATGCTGTTGGATATTGGCTTGATATACATGGAAGCAGGGTTGCTGAAAAAAGAGATGGTAGAGATGATGACGAATATAGAGATGCTATAAAATTTAAGATAGCATTAAAATCGCCAAAGGCAACAATATCAGCAATTTTTAAGGCATTAAATTTTTTTGCACCAAAAATAAGATACGGTGTTTATATACCTCATTACCCAGCAGGGTTTTCGCTACTAACAGACTCACCTTTAATAAGACGAGTTGCTTTAGAAGGAATAAAAAAAATAACAGCGGCTGGTGTTGGTTTAGATATTTATTACACAAAAGGAATGCCTATTAGTTTTTTAGGTGGGCTTTCTGATCAAACATTTCTTGGTCAGCAGAATAATAGACTGATTTATGCAAAACACAACAATAATCTTGTAAAAATAAAGCTACAAACGCTTTATTATTCAAAAGGAGGAACGCCTCTTGGCGGACTAATTGGTTCTTACCTAGGAGCACAATCTGGTAATTTTATTAAAACACAAAGTGGAAAAAGAATTATGTTGCGATCAAATATGAAATCTGTTGGTGGTTTTAGATTATCTGGAGTTTATACGGTATGACGGTAAAAAAAACAAGGCTTGGTGTTTACGCAAAAGAACCTGTAACAAAAAATGTTTTGGATGGAGTTCCTATGCAAAACAGGATGCCATTTTCACAAACATCGGCTTTTTTTGCTGGTAAAAAACCACCAATAAATACCACTACAGAAAAAACATTAGCCGACACTGTTGCAGCACAAGAATGGAATGAGCTTGCGTATTTAACAACAAAACAGATTGACTTGTCTGGTATAAGCGATGGTGAAGGTGATAATTTAATCACATATAAAAATTGCTTTATTAAGATAAGTGCTATTGATCTTGGTGATCAAACAAAATTTTTTGAAGCAAGAGGATGGGTTGGTGAATTAAATATTGTACCACAACTAACTGTAATTGCGTCAAATGGGTTGTCGTTAGGAACGATAACAGCAAATGGAGCAATTCCTATAGTTGGAGGTAGTAGTGTTGCTAATGTAAGAGTGTTATGCGAATTAACACCAATAGATTTTAGAAGTGGGGAATAAGAATGGCAGATTTTACACCAGTTGAAATAGAGCAGCTACGTTTACTGCTTCAAAAACAAAGCGAATTGTTATCTATTGCTGATGATGCTGCAGCTCTTGATGTTGTTGCTGGTGCTGGTCAAGAGACAATACTTGATTTAAACGAAGAAACAGCCGCTACGTTAAATTTAGCAGATAAAACAGTTATCGATAAAAACGATGGCTCTGCAACAAAATCGCTTGCAATGTCAGGATTAGTTTCTTTTGTTAGCGGTCAAATTGGTGGAGGCGGAACTGAGTTTAATAAACAAGGTCATTTTAAATGGGTAGCTGGTGGTGGAGATGGTGGTGCAGGTTATAAACTAAATGATATAGTTTATCATAACGGGAATACCTATATATCAACCGCCAACAACAATACCACTATTCCTGGTGCTGCTCTAGCAAGCTGGGATATTTTTTATCAAAACGCATCGACAAGCGTTAAAGGCATTACGCAACTACAAAGCACAGTTGATGATACTGAGAAAAATGCTGCAACGCCAAAAGCAATAAATAGAAGAGATGTGCATATACAAACCAATGATTACAAAAAAGGCGCACGCGTTCAAAATGGTTTTGGTGGTGGTTGGCACGAAGCTGTTCAGGATGTGCCTGTCAATACTTTAATAACAAACCCGCTTTTCTGGCTGCCATCTAGTAATTTTAAAATTTTCAATTCGGACGATGTGCTAACAACTTCTCGCGCTTTAACGGTAAACGATATTAATAAGCATCTTGTTCTTAGTGGACCATCAAATCAAACTTTTTCTTTGCCCCTGGCAAACTCAGTGCCATCTGGATCAATGATTTTTGTTAAAGGAAGAAAAGATTTTAGAGCAACATTTAATAGTCAAGGTTCTGATACTATCAACATAGATTCAGGAGCTGGCTTCACTTCATGCTCTTGCCGTGCACCCGAATCAATCATATTAGTATCAAATGGCAATCAAGATTGGCGCTTGACAAAAATAAATCCATTTTATAACGCAACAGCATTTACAGCACCTGCCCGAGCTGCAAATACAAACTACACAAATAGTTCACCATTTCCTATTAGAGTAATAATTAATGTTAGTATGGGTGGGGCTGGGTCTTCCATAGTTTTAAGTGGGGCTTCGTCACACGCAAAACCATTCATTATATTAAATAGTAACTTTTCAATTGAATCGTGGTTTTATCCTGGGGAGGTTTATCAACTCAGTACCACTGGAACGGTTACAATAGTTAGCTGGTTTGAATATGCTGTTACTATTTAATAAAGGACAAAAATGTTTTATTGTATAAATAAAAAAACAAAACAAATTTACGCATTCGACACAGAGCTCGAGCGAGATAATAAAGTTAAGTCTGATCCTGATTTTGTTGTTTGCGATGCGAGACCAAGCTTATTCCACGAATGGTCAGGTAGTGCATGGGTTTATGATGCGAATTTAGAGATGTTAAGCACAAAGAGTGCTTCCGTTGATGTTCTAAAACAGCTTGATGCGATTTATCGCAAAAAAAAGGATGGCGCTTTTCCTGTTGATATGACGGCGATTATAAACAGTCTAAATATACCGAATAATACCAATATTTTATTCCCAACAAGCCAGCCTTCTTTTAACATAACCAACACTCCAAAACCAGCCACTTGTCAAAATCAAAAAATCGTTGGTTATTCAACAAGTAAAATAAAATACCCAACCCATGACCGTTGTGTGTTGTGGGTTCAAGATAGTCGAGATATCCAAAGCCTAGTTTCACTTGGGCATGTTTTAGCCGCCGATTGGGTTTCAAAAAATAGCAACTCGTCCATTTCTGATTATGTTCATTATCAGCAAATCGGCATTGCTGGTGTTCAGTACCGAGCAAATGAGATTAGAACGTTACAGCCCGATGGATATCCGATTGTTTTGGATAAACACTCGTTAAAAATGTGGATTCTTATTTTGGAAAAAATAAATGAAAAAAAAGAACAATTGCATGGGCGATATCTTTTGTTAAAAACACAGATAAACAATTGTTCAACAATGGCCGCGCTTGAGTCTATTAAAGAGAATATGAAAACTGGGTGGGTTGAGGTTTTTAGTGATGATCAAACACCAGCTGGCTTGACAGTTGTTAGATAAAATAGAGGTAGATATTTATGAAATATACGTTAAATTTAACGGCCAATATTTGGGAAAAGTTAGATGTCGCGCTAAGAGAAGGCGAAAAAATACGCATTCAAGGTGCAAGCCCCGACTCTAAATTTAGAATTGAGTTTAACGACGGGATCGCGTCACCTGGCGTTGGTGATAAGCCTGGCTTGATTTTGGATGGGCTGCAAGAGGTATCGATGTCAAACCCATATTTGTGGGTGATGTCAGATAGAACAATGGATGTTGATGTCGAGGTTTGCCCGACTGCAGCGTCTGGGAGCATCTCATTGCCAGGTGGCGCAGCAACCGAAGCAAAACAAGACGCTCAAATAACTGAATTACAAGCGATTACTACTGCAATTCAAAATAATACGATTAAAACTGCTTCAAAAGGCTCCACAACCTCAGCTAGCCTAACAAGCAAAAATATTGACTCGAATGTCCAGGCTTTGCACACAGTGCTGGCAGAAGCGGCGAAAACAAACGGCGTTCCCGCGTCCGGACTAAGTCCAATAGCAGGCACTTTTTCAACTACCGGTCAAAGCGCTCACTTCACACCAATTGCAGGGCGTGATTTTAATATTCAAGTGCTTTTTAGTGGAGCTATTGGTCAGGTGAATTTAGAGCGAAGTTTTGATGGTATCAACTTTTACCCAATAACAGGATCTGGCGTAGCAATAATGAGATTCACTAGTGATGCTAACGAGCAGTGGGGTGATGGTGAGGTTGGAGTAAAATATAGGTTGAATTGCACTGCGCTGTCTGCGGGAACAGTGAGTTATAGAATATCACAATAGGATTATGAAAAATGAGTAAATCTGAATTTGGGGCATTGGTTGGCATTATTGATCAATATAACTCACTTAGTCAGCCTAAAATAGAGATGGTAGCTAATCAAGCTGAGATGTTATCTCTAAATGCTGATGTTGGCGTTATTGTGATTAGAGCAGATGATAATAATTATCAATACCGATTGAAAGCATTGCCTGCCAACAGCCTAAGTAATTGGCAAGTATTAGGAAAAGACGCACAGCCAATCGGTGAAACGGTTGCGGATGTTATTACAACAAACGAAGTGATTACATCAAAGGCAGATGGGCTTTATGCTTTTACTGGCGTTCCAAATGGGGGCTTTCCATCTGGAATTTCACAAGGTGATATTGCACAAAAAACAGGTGCAGTTTGGACTGTTGTTTATAATTTCGCAAGCGCACCAGCTACCATATATTCTATTAGTGATGGTCAAACTTATGATAAGAAAATAAACACGAGCGGGCAAAATAGTTGGGTTCAAAAACCTAAACCTGCTGTTTATGAAATGGGCTCCGATAGAGAGTTTGTTTCTGTTAACAGCATGTTCGCAAAGTTTATTACAGATGCCATTGCTGTTGGGGCTGGAATTGTCTATGACTCAGTTGTTAACGAAAAGATTGTATTCGCGTCGAATGCGCAAAACTTTTTATTACAAGGCTACGGTACGACAACAAGAAACAATTCGCAAATTTCAAGTTTTGAAATTTTAGGGCACAGATTCACATTAAAAAATGTGCAAGCGTTTGCTAATACTGGTGTTCAAACACGCACAATTTCAACAACAAGTGGTTCAAAAATAATCAATATTTCTGGCGCAGGGCAAACAACAGCAGGATTTCTAAAATATCAAAAAATCACTGGCACTGGAATCCCAGCATTTTCATATATTGACACGATAGTTAACTCAACTTCGTTCACAATTAATCAAAATGCTACTGCTAACGGAACAAATATAACAGCAACTATACAGCCCAAAGCACCTGTTGTTATTGATTGCAGTGGAACTATTACAGAGAACGGCGTTCAAAACGTTCCAAGAGGGAAACATGTTTTTGACGGGGTCAGCTTTTCAAACCCATCGGGCGACTCGGCCGTAGATATTTTTAATTGCGGGAGCTTTATTGAATTTAAAGACTGTGATTTTGGAAATAAGACTATCAATATATTCAGCTCTTCAGCTTCGTTAAGC
>Ga0214917_10002678_pt1 | contig 21375 bp, 17 predicted proteins | sample LL_1208_BB_MetaG_FD_177983 | JGI IMG/M metagenome (GOLD analysis project Ga0214917, IMG submission 177983) | Freshwater microbial communities from Lake Lanier, Atlanta, Georgia, United States - LL_1208_BB | ecosystem: Environmental > Aquatic > Freshwater > Lake | place: USA: Georgia | collected...
TAGCTTCGCTCAATGACATCATCGACTCAAAACAAACTGCCAACAGAGCCAAAGACCAAATGGCTTTGCCATACTTAGAGTCACTTCGAGACGAACTGCGCCGACAGGCTGAAGGCTGACGGTTGAAATATCCGCTAGTCGAAGTTATTTGAACCCGCGCTGGGCGGCTATTCTTAAAAAATCGACGGCGTAACAATACCCACTGCAACCTTGCACCCCATGGGTGTGATGCGCGTCAAGTTGGGCGAACTCGCACCCGTTGGTGTCGGGCCAAAAGGCAACCGCATGATCCGCAATGTGTTGTCGATCGAACTTAAGTCAGAAAAACTCAATGCAACGCTGGCCAATGTTGGCGCCGCCGATTGGCTAAACGTCAACGACGACGTCTCAGCACTTGACGTGCGCCTGACACTTAAGACCGACGACGGCGAGTTCATTCATGTCGAATATCAAGGACGCAGCGACCCGACCACTGGCCTCATCGCCACGGCACCAACATTTCAAACTGGCAGCGAAAAATATAAATGGTTGAACAAGGTGCAAGCCGTCGCCGCCGGCAACGTCAATGTTGCAACGGGCGATCTCGTCTATCACTTATACGAAGTCAAGGTCTCTATCTAATTTCAGACTCACCAAGTCTTTAAGCACGTCAACCTGCGCCCAAACCCAAACTCCCGCGCAACGTTCAAACGCACACATGCGTGCATAGAAACATCTATAAAAGCTATTTAAGGAGTTTCAGCGCTGCGCTATGGTTGTGTCGTGTCACAGAAAGTCGGACCTAAAGGTCAAGTAGCCATTCCGCAAAAGTTTCGCGACGAATTAGGCATCAAGCCTGGCGACGAAGTCGAAATTTCGATTTCTGAAAACGGCGTGCTTATTCAATCAGTTCACACCACGAAATCTTTACGAGGCATGTTCTCAGGCTCTGGCATGCTTGAAATGCTGATTTCCGACCGCTTCAACGATTGACTACGACCCAATTTTCGAATCAATAAATTCGCAAAGTGTTCGAACAATTTGAAACACCAACACCTCAGCCAACATAATGCAGGTGCTAAAAACAGCTAGCGGCCCCACTTTCTCATGAATGGCTATCGCCAAAAGACCCACATAAACAACGACCGCCACACCCAACACAACTCTGTTCAGACGCCTGAGCAACAAAACGTTCTTGGCCACTAAATGCATTCGACCCCCTCCAAACACCACGGATAAAATCTAACGATGGCTCCTGCCACCAAGCCGCCTCGTGCGATCGCACAAATCTATCGCGCAGCCCCGCAACCACATCGGGCAACAATGCTCGAGATGCGCTCGCGAATTCTCGCCATCGTGCCCGACGCTGAAGAAGTCGTCAGTTACGGCATCGCAGCATTTAAATCGAACGGAAAAATCGTCTGCGGCCTGCTCGCCGCCAAGAACCACGTCGGCTTCTACCCTTTTAGCGGTTCGGTGCTCAACAAGTTTCCGCACGAACTTCGCAACTTTTCGCAAACAAAGAGCGCCCTTCATGTGCCAGTCGATAAACCACTCTCGCGCACGTTGCTTAGAAAACTTATTAAAGGGTCTTAGCCCCTATTTCATCCCCAGCCACTTACCAAGTTTCATTCGCCGCCCACTGCGCGACATCGGTATGCCCGTCTTCTTCGACACTCGCCTCTTGGCTTTAGTCACCCCAAGCGCACGCTTCCACGAAAACGATAAACCAGGACCAAGTTTCATACAGCCTCCCGAATCAACCCCAACCTAGTTCACTAACCACACCCACAAATACCACCAGTGGATCAACCTGCGCACCAACCCAAACTCCTGCGCCCTGGTCCGGGTACTTTCTTAATCTATAGTGCAGTCATGGCGAAAGGGCGACATGGATTAACCGTTGAACAAATTTATAGCTTGGCTGAACATCAAAACTTTGAGTGCCCGCTATCAGGCGTCAAATTAGAAGTTCGAGACGGTGAAATCTACGACCCAACCACTGGTAAGCGAATAAGTATTGATCATGATCACACAACTGGCCTAATTAGAGGATTGTTAATCCAAAAAGTAAATTGGCTCATCGATCAGTGGGAGCAAAACTCTTACGGCAAGCTTTCTATGCCTCCTGAGATTCTCAATTATAAGAATAACCCGCCAGCATTTGCATCAATTGGAAGAATAAAGTACGAATAAACAACTTCAAACAGAATCACGAATCAAACCTATCCAAATCCCCAGCGAAACTTAGCGAGTCAATATGCGCATTGAATCGCGCAGAAAATAAAGGTCTAGCGACGACGTTTCTTCTTAACTTTCTTCTTAACTCTCTTCTTCACTTTCTTCTTCACTTTTGCTTTCGGCAATGAGCTATCCGTGGATTTATTCTTTGAATCTCCAACAACTTCCTCTGCGGCAATAACGGTGTCGTAAAGTCCTATCTTTCGCAGTTTTGGATGCGAATCTATGCCGGTATACGACAACGATGAGTCCTCATATCGACGAAATGCAAATACTGCTTGATTCATATGCGTTGCGTTAAACACCCCAAGCGAGACAAGCAGATCAAAGTCTTTGACTGTGAGACCGGTTACAGCTTTAAATAGTTCTGGCTCAAGCTTGGTGATTACATCTTTTAGTGTGTTTTCTCGATAATCGGTGAGATACATGAATGCAGGGATTCGAGTAGCGAACTTAATTAACTTTTCTTGTATCAATTTTCGTTTGGACTTGTATTCTTTTTCTGCTTCGGTCAGTTCACGTTTCTTCTTATCAGAGATCTTGTCACCTTTTTCTTTCTTAGTGTCACGAACAGCCTCGCTCTTGTTCACAACCGTCTCAAAAATTGAACTACCAAGTGCTCGAAAGCCTTCGATATTCATGATTGCTTCCATCGCTGCCTTGTTCGCAATAATTCTTTTCAGGGTGTCGTTGTCGACATTGACTAAAATTGCGGACTCCCATTTGCGGGCCAACAATGTTGCAGAAGTTCCTGCCAGAGCTATATCGAGAATGCCCCCTGCATCAATTTGTGTCATGTTGGAGCCGTCATAGGCAAGAACTGGCAAGAACTTGACTAGTTCTTCTACTGCTGTCTCTGGGTTTGCTGTCTCTGGTGAAAGACCCGCACCATAATCAGAGATTTGACGCAATGCCCGTGTCGGCGCAAAGTCAAACACGAAGCAAGCTGGCTTCACGATTACTTCTTCGTTCGGGTTATCACCATTCGGGTTCTTTATTGACCATGGCGACTGCACACGAAACGCTGCTTGAAAATAGGTTTCAGGTGATTTTAAGTTTCTCAACATCAAAATTGATGACCACTGCGGCACCGTTACACCGGTTGTGAGTTTGCCGCATGAAAGCGTGATTGTTTTTGTGTCGAATCCATTGCCAATTGCTTTTCGTACCGGCGGCAACGCTTCTAAGCCGATGCCAGCACCCGTGCCTGCAACTGTCAACACGTCATAGTCATGCCAAAAAACATTGTGCTTTTCTTTGAGCAGATTGGCCATGGCATGGCAGGCAGCCACGTTCGGCAAAAACCAAAACGAATGCTGCATATACGGCAGGAGTCGAACATCAGAGTATGGAAACGGCGGTCGGCGACCCATTTTCATAGCGTCGATCTGACCTGGCAGATAATTGCCACGGATGATTTCTAACCACTTTTGAACATCGTCTTTGTATTTAAAAGTTGCAGCTTTACCAGTGCCGGTCGCTTCAAAAAATGTGTTGAGATCAAACTCGTTGAATTCACCCATTTGAGCGATCGCAACGATCTCATCGGGCATTTTGTATGTGAGCAGGCGCATCTCAGGCAACGCCGCATAAGGGTTCCATTTATCGGGATATTTCTGGGCAAAGGCTTGCTTGGCACGCTGCTCGTCGGTGTATGTCCAGTTGAAGATCTGCTCTTCAATGAACTCGCCAGTTGCCAAGGCTTTAAACGGTGTACCCGAAAGATACAGATAAGCCTTGGTTGTGATCGGCAGAAAGTCGTCTTCTGAGCCACTTAATTCATCAAGTATTTCTTCAAAGTCATCTAAAACCTGACCATATTCGTTAGCGACCTCTTTTTTCGCTTCGTCTACATCTTCGCCCTCAAAGAGCTCCTTCGCGCTGTCACGCCAGGCACCAAAGTGATACTCATCAAAAATCACTAAGTCCCAATTGGTTTCGTGCAACCACTCATTTTTGGCTTTGATTGTTCCCGTTGCTTTATCGCGACCCAACAAATCTTGAAACGAACCGAAATACACAAGAGGACGCTTTTTGTCGGCTTTGGTTGGGTCGACGCCAGTTGACTTTGAGAAATATTGCCAGCCAATGAAATCTTTATGTGACTCTAAATCAACCTGCCATGCGTCTTCAACCGCGGGCTTGAACGTGACAACCAAAATTTTCTTCGCTTCAAGTATTTTTGCCAAATGATACGAAGCAAAAGTTTTACCAAACCGCATCTTTGCATTCCACAAAAAACGCGGCACAGACTTCTTATCGTCAGCCCAAACAGATGTGTAATATTCGGCCGTCTTTTTTACTGCAGCAACTTGCTCGGCACGCATCTTGAAATCTTCGGTGTGTGAACCAACAGCCGCCTTTCCTGTGCGCAACTCATCAATTGCTACTTTCACATCATTGGCAGAGCAGCGCATCCACTCACCCTCAGGGTTTGCGAAGCCCTTCTGCTTCAATCGCTCACGAACCGCACTATCCCGAAAAGTTGCCCCGTTTTCACACTCAGCAAGCTCATCAACCTCGAGTGTGTAGCTAACCTGCGCAACACCCTGAGACTGCTTGATACGAACATTGACATCTTTTTGGGTAGTCTGACCGACCTTCAGACAACCAGCAAATCTTTTAATCTCATTAGTTGACCAGGCATAAATACGAAGTCGAACCACCGGCTTATCTGGAAGAAGCTCATCAATAGATTTACTCACTGTCTATGTCCATCGGACGAACCATGCTTTCGATGAATTTAATTTCATCTTCAGTGACGCCGTACTTCTTATAAAGTTTCTCATCAGTCCAGGGCTCAGAAAAATCCTGAACAGGTACAAATTCATACACCTTTCTAGTGGCGTTTTGCGAGGGCTTCTTTTGGAGAACCACGAACCTAAAGAATCGTGTCGCTATGTATGAGATAACATTGAGACATTCTTTTTTTGTTTGAAATGGTCCTATCGTGAGATAAGTCTCGGTACAAGCAGTACCTGGTCTGCCTATGAATGGCGCACCAAGAATTTGATGTGGAAACGAGTCACTTCCACTTGCGAGAAAAGGTATGAAGACTTTCCATTTATCAATTAATTTCAATGAGTCATCGACCTCGGCTCTTGATGCGAAATCAGTTCCACCAACTCGGTAAATTTCGACATCGTCTGTTTTCGGTTTTGATTTTCCTCTGAAAGTGCTGTCTAAGTTAAATGGCCGGCGAACACTAACAAGATCGCTGAAACGCTTACCATCTGGAAGTAAGAGCGAATTGAACTTACCTTTTGTCTCAACACCAATCATTTTTTTCAAAACTGGTATCGCCTCGTTGTATCGAATGAACACATCAGAACCAGGCTCAAGAAGAGGTCTCGTCGATTCCGAAATAATGCTGCCTTTGTCGTAGGTTCTGATTGTCGCATCCCCTCGACTATCCCTGTCCCAAAGGAAGAAACAAACACCACCTTTTATCTGTACGCCTGGAAACACATCAGAAGAGTCTGGGAAATCTATTATTTTTCGATGGCGGTCATCTGTCAGCATTTCATTCCTAAAGTCATCCAGTCCTTTTCCACCTGAGAACCATCGTGACGGAATAACCATTGTTAGGAAACGTGGCTCAAGTCTCTTTGCCTGAGTTACAAAGTATTGATAGATCGGTGCCGCAGAAGTCCCAGAACCCCCGCCATCGCTCATTTGATACGGGGGGTTACCAATGATTACGTCGAATTGCATTTTTGCTCCAAACATTTCTGAGAGTTGTTTCTTAATATTTTCACTATGGATGAATGCGTAGGCATGAGTCTCTAACTCATCGGCTCTCGCATATTCGCCCTTGCTCGCACTACAGAATTTGCATTTGCTATTTACCCAAGTGTGCTCAGTGCGTTTAAACCAAATATTTCCTTCATTTGTTTCGAATTCTCGCGCAATTGAATATTTGCCTTTTGCGTTTTTGGAGCAATAAAGGCTTCGTCTTGCGAGAAGGCTGGTTAATTGAGTAATGCCGATGCCAAAGACTTGCTCAGTCAAAATGTGGTTGACACGTTCTGTCAGATCTGGAATTTCTTCCGTAAGGCCCACGTTCAAACGCTTTACAATCTCCCGCAAGAACACACCCGACTTAGTGCACGGGTCAAGAAATGTAACTTCCTTATTGGCCCAAATACTTTCACCATTGTTGCTACTGGCCCAAGACTGTTCGAGTGAGTCAAGCATCCGGTTCGCAAATTCGGGTGGTGTGAAAACCTCATCGTTTGAGAGATTCGCAATACAGGTCAAAACATCTGGGTTGTGACCCGCTAATTGAAAGGGTGCTTTAATCATGCTGCTAATTCCTGAACTGTCATTAGTTGATGAGTTTTGGTGGGCGCAAAAATTTCGTGTTTCTCACCAGAGTCGAAAATGCCACCCAATGAAATTTGGGTAAGAGTGTCAAATCTGAAATCTCGACGTTGAAACTTACCGCCACCCAAGTAACTCCACTCTGGAAACTGAATGGGCTCGCTGTTCGGTGTTTTCAATGTCAGTGCATCGCCGTGAATTACATTTGCAGCCAAAACGACGTTCGCTGCTTTATACCAAATACTTTCATTATCAACTTTCAAATGCTTTGCGAAAATATCAAGTAAATTTTCACGGCATTGCTGAACATTGTCTCCAAGGAGCTCAATACCGTAAATACACATCAAGCCAAATAGTGCATAATGATTGCGTTCAAATTCGGATTTGCCATATCGCGATTCGACTGTTGCTAGTTTGCGTTGCAATACAACTTTAAGAAAATTACCGTCGCCACAAGCCGGCTCAAGAAAGCGTGAATCGATGCGCTCAGACTCATCCTTGACCAAATTAAGCATGTCTTCAACCATCCAACTCGGCGTGAAAACCTCACCGTGGTCGGCAACACGCTGTTTGGATTTAACAAGACTTTCTTGGCTAACGGGGATCTGACTCACCCCTCTATTCTGCCGTGTGGGTGTTGCGTTCTTAGGCTCGCACAGCTTTGAAAGGCTCGGATCATCCACGTGTAAAGCCAATCGGGAACTTGCGATCCTCGGACACCTCGTGAATCAGGTTGCCAAAGTGCTCGAGCAACAAGCGGCCACAATTCAAGAGGGTGCCCGTGGTGGTCACCACATCGACAGGCGATGATTTCGCAAGCACGGATTCCTTGATTGACGCTGCCAAAGCCAGCAGTTTGTCGCTAAGGTCTAAAATTGCTTGTTTATTAAGGTATTCGCTGTCATTTGAAGCCAAAATTTTCCTCCTAGTTATGTCTTCTCATTTGACTCCCCTCATGTTCCAAGTCGTTTAAGGTAAAAATTTCATCCCTATAACTCACATTAACATTTGGGATGCACTTATCGCCAAGGGCTTCAAAAGTGAAAAAAGTCGCTGCAAAAGTAAGAAGTAAAAGTTGTGTGTCACAACCGAAGCGACATGCTAGGTATACAGATACCCCGTCTGCCGAGCGACTTCGGCAAATTAAATCTCTAAATCGAAAATTTCGACGTTCTGTTTTGGTTTTGTTAGTCAGTCCGGCAGATTCTAATCGTTCTTGGTCTTCTCGGTTTTCTTGACTCTTCTCTTTGAAGCAAAATCTAAACCAAGCCACATAACTAGAGCGCCGACGAAAAACGCTCTTACATGTTCTTCTAGGTTTGCTATGTCCATCGTTGGATTCATCGATACCTGCGGCGGCGCCGTGAATAGTGTTGTTGGCGAGCTGGAGCTCGCCTCGGTGACTTGGAGTGCTTTTCTTTCTTCGGACCGCGACATGCAGGAAAGCGCGAGCAACCTAAGAATTGCCCGTATGGGCCTTGGCGGGCTACCAGTGTTCCCTGTCCGCAGACGTCGCAAATCTTGAGATCGAAAATTTTGTCACCATCTCCACTGATGCGTTCAACGTCAGTACTTTTATCCAACTCGATTACGAATGGAGACTCGAGACCAGGTGGAGTTATTACGACAACACTTCGACGAGCCCTAGTAAGGGCGACATAAAATAATCTTCGTTCTTCTGCATGTTCATAAATATCGCCCTCAGACATGGCGAGGTCGAGAACAGGATCATCAGCGATTGTGCTTGGGAAACCGTAGATTCCAGACTTTGCGTTAGCGATAACGATGTAATCTGCCTCCAATCCTTTGGCGCCATGAACCGTCCGAAACGTGACCTCAAGATTCTTGGGACGCTCTTTTGGCATCAACTCTTTGTCGTAGCGGTAACGTCCAAGCACATCAACAGTCGCTTCGCTAGACCGACCAGTGAAAATTTTGTCAGCTTCAATCTCTCTTGACAACCTCGATAGGTACTGTTGGAGCGCATGCGACGGATTACTGTCGCAGATAATTTGAATCTTTTCACCTCGGTCAGCGTGGACAGAATTGACCTTTTTTCGGAGTTGTTTTGGGTTCTTGCTAACGAACTCACTTGATACATCGCAGATGCGTTGTGTGCATCGGAAAGTTGTTGTCAGCTCGAGACGAGGACCAGGACCAAACATCTTGTGGAAGTCAGTCATTACCGAGATATCTGCCCCGGCGAAACGGTTGATCGACTGCCAATCATCACCAACGGCGAGAAGAAACTTGCCCGGCTTTTTCGTCAGTCCGTGTATGAGACGTGCCCGTGCTTGGCTCGCGTCCTGGAGCTCATCAACAAGTACCAAGTCATACGGTGTTTCATACTCGTCGTTCTCAAGGATGTCAGCCGCAATCGAAAGCATGTCCTCGAAATCAACGAACTCCTCTTCCCGCAGTCGCCGATCCCACTCTTGTTGAATCGGCCAATAAATATTGAGGAAAAGAGAAGTGCGGGTACCAGCAAGATGTCTGTGTGATGTCAACAACCGGTTTTCACAGGCAGTTGTTTCAATCTTGCCGGACTTAATGTGGGTCATGAATGTGCGAATTAAACGGCAGATTTGTTCGTGCCGAATTACTTGACGTTCATCAATTGGCCGGTCTGGGTTCCAGTCTGTTGTAATTCCGTGTTGATGCAATTGGGCTTCAAGATCGGCAAGTCCTGATCCGTGGACGACATCAGCCCAAGTTGTTTCAATCAGTTTTGTTCCATATCTGCGATGAGTCTCGCGCTTCCAGACAATTCCTTCTGCGTAGCCGTGAAAGATCGCCGGAGGATTACCGTCACGGTCGAGGGCCCAATGCTCGTGCCATAAATCGGCAGCTGGATAGTAGAAGTCTGGTCTGTACTGCGAGTGATCGGGCGACGCTGTGCGATGCACATATGGACGCTCATACTCGTAGTTCACGCCGTTGAGGTAGAGCCAGTTTGCGACAAGGCGCTCGCCGTGGCTTCGAACGTACTTTCCGTCAAATGTCCGAAACCCGGTCTCTCGAGTCTCTCGGTCGTAGTGATCGTGATCCCCTCCCTCTGGAGTGGAAGCGAGATTGGCAAACAAGAGACGGAATAAATCCCACTTGTAGCGAAAGTCGGCCGATGATTCGCGAAGACGATCGACAATCTCCTGAATAACGTCGAGGTCGCGTCCATTGTCGAGCCATGGTGCAGGACGAGGCCGGGCACCAGTTGACTCACCGATTACGTCAAGACCGAACGAATGGAACGTCGCAGCTCGGATATTCTCTGCGTCGATTCCCGCGCTTGCGAGACGCTGCTGAACTCGCTGCTGCAATTCCTCAGCAGCTGCTTTATTGAACGCAAGTAGCAGGATCCGCTCTGGTGCAACGAAGCTTCGGTGAACCGCATAGGCCGCGCGGGCCACCATGACGGAAGTCTTTCCAGACCCCGCTGCTGCAACGACTTGGACACGATTATCGAAAGCAATCACCGCATTCGCCTGTTCCTCAGTGAGTGGCTGACTCTCAATCCGATCGAAGAAAGATCGTTGAGTTATGAGTTCAGCGAGACGGACAAACTCATTCGCTTCTGCGATGTGCTTCTCAATGTCAAGTCGGAGTCGTCCTAGCGCCTTGGACTCTGCTTCGGAAAGAAGCGAAGCAAAGTCCGACCTCTCCAGACGTTCCACTTTTGAATTCGTTGGTCGTCGTCGGATGAGATCATCAGTTGTCTCTCTGGGGATCCACCGTTGCAATGCTGCTGCATTGTTAAGCACATCGCTAATTGACTGAGACCACCGAACTGCTTCCGCAAGATCGACTGCCAGGACAAGCCTCGCAATCTCTGATTTATTGAGTCCTGAAAGCCGAACTAGACGCTCTGAACCAAAATGAAGGAATCGTCTGAACCACGACCAACGCACAACGAGAGGAGCATCCTGCGTTGGGGAAAGTGTGCGGTCACCAGTAGGTGTTGTCAGAAGATAGGTGAAACCGTCAAAGGTAAGTGTCCAGTCCGGACCATGCCAGCGACTCTCGACTGAGTGACCCGCCAAATTGCTCATCAGTCCTTCGCTTCAGCTCAAACTTATTATCTAGAAATTACAAAACCGAGCATCCAGATCTTTAGCACCGACAAATACAAATTTAGAATCAAGTTTTATCAAGGTGATACAGTCCACTCTCCTGACCACTCACTGTATGTGCGAGACCAAGACACTGGTGCTTCATGAATGTCAAACCGGCCAAGTTTTCGAATACGTGGTAAAAACTTTTTGAGGGATGAGCCTTCTAAACTCACTATAACTATTGAAATGCCGGTGGGGACTTCGGATTTTTGGAGCGAACCTGGATATGCCACACCGATTGCCTCTTTTAACGAATCCAATATTTTGGCTGGAGCGCTAGGAAAGAAAGACTTCGGCCGTTTCGTCGTTTGCACAGAGCGAAGCCGCCACTTGGCGCGATCACCTTCCCAAAGTTCGCATACCCATTCCGGGCTAAAGCCGTTGTCGTTCGGATGAGTAGAACCCATTGTTATAAATGCGGTAACAGAGGACATATGTAAAGTATGACACAAGGGGAAAATCACTGATGCAGCTTGACGAAACACGAGCGACTAACGCCGTCAATTGGTGGAAATACAGCAATGAATTTGCTGATAAGGAAGACGAGTACGGTACCTTCTTTGCCGCATGGATTGCACTGGTTATTTTGGCTCGAGATTACGAAGCTACCTACTGCTCTCAGTTGGGACCAGGGCGTGGAGATGATCAACCGATTCAGTGCTGCTTTGCTCATGCGGAGGGCATTATCCTCGCGGCTATTCGTCGCCCAGAATTAAAAGTGCATAGAGAGCGACTGGCTATGCGCCACCAAGGTGAAATACTTCGAACCGAGCGACGAAAGCATGCGGATAAGACGGCCCTAAGACAACTGAGCTCTGTTTGGCTTAATGATGCTGCAAGCGATTCATGGGAGCTCCTTGGTTTAAAGACCCTCCTCCGTCTAGTTCGAAATGGACTCTTTCATGGTTCCAAGATGTACAACGACGACTCAACCAACCGCGAGTCAGACGATCGACAACTCTTGGCTGACCTCAACCCGATTTTGCTCGCTATTATTTTCGCTCTCCTCAATCAACCCGGGCCCCACACGCGATTATTGCCGAGAGTCGTAAGCTAACGCTTTCTAATTTTTTAAAATCGGATCAATAAGCGTTCCAAGAAAAACTATTCAGCCTTCCAAACAGCTCAATCGAGTAAGACCAGACGCACCCTGGTACGGGTTTGGGAATTTCGCGCCACCCCCATTTGGATGCAGGCGGAACCTATCTAGTGGCAGCACTACTTGCCGAGTCTGTCCCTCTTCAGTAAGTACCAATCAACGTGGGCGGCTTCGCTAAACGTCCTGCGACTTTCTATTCATGAATGTATAGATAGCAACGACTAGAAATTCGCCACCAAGCTAGTTCCGAACAGCGCATTCGGACCCCTAGTCCATCTACGTCTCTAGCAAATCCTTGATATCCGATGGAGTCAGCCCCCACCTATTTAAGAAAAGCTGGGATCTGGTCTTCTTCAAACTTGCAATTGATCTCTGGATTGTCGATAAATGGGCAGGAGAAGCACTTTGAAGACCTGCGGTGCTACTACGAATATTTACTGTTAGGAGAGAAATTTCATCATGAAATTTTTTGTCTGACACAACAGCAAAATTAAGTTTAGGTATTGGAACCTCCTTTATCACCGCAGCTCCTCTTGAGTAGTAGCCGCCTTGGAACGGGCTACCACTTTTACGGAGAAAGAATTCAATGGGTGATTGGTCAAGTAAACCAAGAATGAAATCTAATGAATAGTCACTTCCTTTGGGATACATTGCAACTTCACCCGCAGTTCCCCCAGATGAATAAACCACCCCACTTTCATCAAGTCCATATTTATCTCCCCTCTGATTAACGGAATAAAAGATTTTCGGGGCATTAGGGGCTGTACCAACCGCCTGCACCCTTCCAAATCCATAAAATGGCAACGGAGAGCTCCTTGGGCCCAAATTTCTCCTTCGCAAATCAACTTTAAACTCATTCAAATACTTATAAGCCAGCGGAAAGCTAGTTTTCATTTTCCTAACAGGTATTAATTTGAATCCAGAAGTGTTCCGCGTATTCGATGTTGTTTCATATGGATAGATAATGAAAGAATCGGAAACTACAAAATGGTCTGACATAACCGACCTAGAATCATCCAAATACGGTTTTAAGATGCTTTTTTCGATTGAGTAAGTTTTTCCATCTTTAACAAACTTAATATTTTTCGTGCCATCTTTGATGACTTCATTTTTAGAAATTACATAAATATCGTTATTTGATGTTTGAATCCCAGTTTTCACATCTACAACATCTCCAATTTTAATAGACGAAAGTGCAAGCCGATCCAGCACTTGCGCCTCTTTCTTATTTGCCGGCAATATCCAGGTATCTGTCGAAAAACGAACAAAATCAGCGGATGTCAAAATCTGAGTACTTCCAGAACTAGTAACGTATTCTGAGAAAGACTTAGGTTCGGAATATTGGATCTGACCTGAGACATTTTTGCCCAAAAAAAGGGAACAGATGTAAATGTCTTTATCTTCAAAAACCCTCACGTGTTTGAAATTAGATATTTCTAAAAGTTTTTGATTTGTCAATAGATATTTTCTTATTGGTTCTCCAGAACCATTTGTAAGCCATTTATTTGGCACTATCAATGCAGATACTCCAGATTCAGAAAGATTATCTAAGGCATATTCAATAAATGGCATATATTTATCAAACTGTTTGTGAGAAAATCTATATTCCTGCCTGAGATATCGAAATTCTTCGTCATTGAATTTCTTCATATCCTCGGTCTTCATATATGGCGGATTTCCAATTATGAAATCGAACTTAGGCGGCATGTCACTTTCAGCTCTTTCAAATGGAACCGTACGAAGAAGCGTCGCATCACTTGCACCAGGTAGTGAAGAAACGAGAGTATTGCCGTGAACTATATTTTGGTCTAAATTCGGTAAAATTCTTTGACCCCTTGGAAGAGTCGAATCATTTTCATCTTCAAGAAGATTTACCAATAAGCTAAATTTCGCTACTTCAACTGCATTACTGTCTATATCGATACCAAAAAAACAGTGAGAAAGTAAGTAGCTTTTTTCTAAAAAAGGTAACTTCCACCTATCTTCACCTACCTTTTCCAAACTTCCTGAATTTGGATCGTTTAATCTCTGTTCCACTAAAACATTCATGTAATGATTGAAAGCTGATATCAAAAATCGCCCAGATCCAATTGCAAAGTCCAAGATTTTAGGTTCAGGTGCGGTTAAGAATGAAAATCCCCTAGCGACGGCTTTATCTACTAATTCCTGGGGGGTTACTACAACATCTCGTCTTAAATATTCTTCTTTTTTTTCTAATCTAATTGGATCCTTAATAGAGGATGTATCAATTACGAGGTGTTGAGTCAAAGCATATTCATAAACCAAACCTAGGATCTCGGCACCCAAGACAGAAAAGCTGAAAGGTGAATACGGTGCATACAAATTCTCTACTATTGACCTCACCAATTGACTTGAGACCAATACAGATGGCTCAGCTGCAAGGTGTGATCGATTAAAAAGACCTGAGTTATAACGATCATCCAACTTTTTAAAGAATTCCAAAACATCAAAATCATTGACCGATGTTTCATCGATGAGAAATTTTTCTCCTTCTATTCCTCGGTCCTCACACATTCGAACAAATAAAAGCCTATTAATAAGCTTCTGAACAAGGAATTCAAGCGTTTCAGGGTTCATTTTTGCGTTTCGAGATAACACGTCTGCTGCGATTTGTATCTTCCACTTTGAAATTCGTTCAATAAGAAATTTGCTTACGGGTGACTGTTGTCCAGGATCGAAGCTACTGAATTCCCCGTACCATTCGTAATCTGATACAGATTTCTTCCCTACTAATTTTTCTAATCTATGAAATTTTTCAGCAATCTCATCAACCGAGCACCAAAATAATCTGTAAGCGTCTACTGCATCATTTTCATTGGGCATTGCAGTTGTATCAAAAATAGAAATATTTCTAAAATTAATCAATACCACAATCGGATGTCCTGCCGTATAGCCATAAGACCGTGCCTGAAAAATTGATGGCTTATGAGTCAAAATATCTACGCTTGGTTTTTTGGCCTCGATGAAAAACTTCTTCTGGCCAGCGACTCGCATCGTGTAGTCAGGTTTTTTACACGCATTTTTTTCAGCTCGCTGACTCTCTTCCCGAAGTACTTCACGTGCAGAAAATATCAACCCAGCGCGATTACTTACATCCCAACCAAGCAGTTCGAGAAAAGGATCTATGAATTCACTTCGCGCTTCGGATTCTTGATAACCGCCGGTTGCGCGTTCAAAAGTTGACTTAGACGCGTTATACGTATCTACCAACCTGTTGAGCTCGGTCAGAGTTTCGCTATTCATTTTCACAGTCCGCCAGCGGCTCGTTTACTCTAAATCTCCTTGACTGCAATTTAATACGTGCATTTTGTATTTTTGAAATCTCCGATGCTGACAGGCCAATTTGTTTCAAAACAATATTGTCCTGAATAGCTAGTAACTCGTTTGTTGAAACCCTATTTTCAATTGCTGAATCCAATTTTTCAATTTGTTCACGTGTCGCAGTTATGAGTGGGATCACTAGTCGGCGAACCTCAGAGGGCACCAATTCGAGCACGCCCCCTCCATAACTTCTTCCCTCTAATTCTGTGGATATTGCTGTCAACGAGTTATAAAAACTATATGCAAACGAAATAGGGTCCAACTCCGTAGTTACTCGATAAGCGGTGTCCGTATTAAATGCACCAAGTTCATTAACTATTAATCTTGGTACGGTATAACTTCTTTTCAATAAGAATAACTGGGGTGCCCATTTTGATGGCACTACATACCAAGGTTCACGTATTCGAGTTTTATACCTCAAATGAAGGTCAGCTAATTCTCCAATATTAATATAGTTTCGTAAATTTTTAGTCAACGATTTTTGCGGTAAAGACGGGAAATCAATAAAATTCACGGGCAAATTAAGTTCCTTATTTTTGGCGTGCTTGTCTTTGGTATATATAACGCCCTTTAGATGTTGGCTACGGCCCACCATTGGTTGCACGTATTTGTTTAAAGAATAAGTCTCGATAGTCTCATCACTCACTAGGAAAAAATCGTTGGCGCCCGTTACCATGCCCACTTCAATTTTGGCAATTTCAGCGAATCGTTTGACTGCAGGCATAGCCGTAACTCTTGCGATCAGTTCACGTTCGTCTGCAGTTAGAAGTGGCAACATCCATTTCTTCTCCGAAACTAATGTTGGCGCATAATCTGCCTTCTTAAACATAGCCATAGGAGACTTTTTGAGGAATTCTAAATTTCTTTCGTATCTAATTGCTAAGTTCGATCTTTCTTGAAACCCACTTGAGTTCTTCTTTTGAGCCAAAAGCAATACTGTTCCTTGTAATGCATCGGAAAAAACTAACTCCTGAGAGTCAATGATCAAAATATCCGAACATTCTGAAAGAAGATATTTACGCAACTGCCCTGGGTGAATTACATTAAGAATTTCTGATGGAATGATCATGGCGATGCGTCCCGAATCATTGAGTCGCTGAACAGCGGCTATTACAAATGTCACCCATAAATTCGTGTGCCTTGTGAATGTCAATGAAGCTAAATCAAATATTCGGGAGGCACGTTTCTGCGTATCGCCTTCCAGAAATTGATATCGAATATACGGTGGGTTACCTACTACGGCGTCATATTTAATTTTATTTATTTGAAGGCTTTCATCTAGAAAATCACCTCGTGTAAGGCTCAAATTTAGATTTAACATTTGACCGAGTTTTTTGGATTTTTTAGCAGCTTCGCTTTCGATTTCAACTGCTGATATTTCAATAGATGGTTTAACTGCAGCAATGGCTTTCAAGAATACCCCATCACCGCAGCTCGGCTCCAAAACACTTCTAGTTTTAGAATCAATCGCAAATTTACTAAGGAACATCGCAACATTTAGTGGCGTATAGTATCCACCTCTTAATTTTTGCTCAGTTTGTTCAGATTTAAATTTCATAAAGAATCCAAACAATAGACGTTAGGCGGCATGAGAAAAACTCACCAACAACTCTGTCTATCGGGGCAATAAAATTACATTTCCTGATAGTCACAAAAGCAAGTTCGATTTTTAAAGATTACCGTAAGCAACGCTCAAAAGAATCGTCTTTTCATTCATATCAAAGGTAAAAATTGTTCCGTTCCTTGCTGTCCGATAGCTAGTAATTAGTAATTTGTCTTCGCAGAACATAAGTGACTTTTCCCCTCAGTTAAACCTAGAAAAAGGGTGTTGCAAAGTGTGCTCAATTTTCTAAATTTTTCGAAAAACAAAATTAGCTAGTTCAATGAATCAAGTAAACCTGGTTGACATGAACCGGAATTCTCTAAACTGCCAAATTTCGCTTAAATCTAATCTCTGTCGTCTAATAAGTCCTGCACCGACAGATCTGTGTCCGGGCCTTGAGGTGATTCGTCCTCGGCACCCAAAACGGCGTCGAGACTATTCCAGGCATCGCCACCCAGCACTCTTTCTTCTCGAATCTCACGCGTCTCTCGCCGATTAATTCTTGACTCTAATTGTCTGTCCAACTTGTCCATTCTTGCCAAAATTGGCGGCTCATCCTTTCGAGTAACGGCAGGAGCTTTCTCGCTATTTCGCCAAAGTGGCGGGGCCATGCCTTCTTTTACAAAATGAACGTCTTCATTTGAGTACAAACAACTGTTTACGTAATGCTTGTCAACTCCAATACTCCGACAAATAACCCGGGCCGTGCTGTCTGGATTTTTCTCAAGATACGCCTTTATTTTTTCAATCAAATCATCCATTTTTGCCACCTTTGCTCTGTTGTCTTCGCTTGGAAATGCATGTTTTTGTATCAGGCGTGAACTGACCAGATCGCACCATGTATCCCCTTCTACATAGCTCTTCCGAATAACTCTCTTCACGGCTCTCAGCCGATTCCTTACTTGAAAAGACTTGTTTTAAGGACAAAGACTTGTTTAGACGATCGAAATGTTTACTTACATATCGTGAGCTCAAAGGATGACCCTTTTTTGAAGTTGCGCCGTGTTCATGCTCTCTTGCTCTCTGCTCAATGCTCTTTGAGGTTGACCCTACATATACATGGCCGCGTTCAGGTTGAGTCGGCAGGTGGCCCTGCTTAAGGTCAATTACATAAACTCGCCACTCGCCAACTTTATTGTTAACGGCATGGCCCAACTGAAAATACTTCTCTACTGTTTCGTCAAGTCTTCGCTTCGCTACATTGATATCTTTAGTCGGTTTTGCATAAGGCTCGTTAGCAAAAACTGAGACAAAGTGACCGAGTGCGTATCTTGGACCATGGCCACTCTTCAGTTGGTTCAATCGCGTTTTGACATCTTCAGATGTCATACCTATATATAGGTGTGGTTTGTTCGGGTTACGGCGCGGCATCGAAGCGTCAAGCTCAATTATCACTATCCGATAACTCTCAACTTTGCCAGTTTTAGATTTTTTGTTTATGGTCGTCTCTATCCGAACTTGGTTTGGCTTCAATCCTTGACTTACGAAGTTTCGTTAAAACTTCTAACAAGTAGGTATAGCACGACCTCTGTGCAATCTTGCAAACCAATTGCTCAGCGAGTTCAGTCGTCTTCTAATTCCTCAAAATCCTGAAGTGCTGTTGAATGACCTGTCACACCACAGCGTCTTTGAATTTCAGCAACAATTGCCTCTTCGCGCGCACTACAGAACACTTCAAAAGCCGCCAATGCATCTTGAGACTCTGACTCCTCCTTTGCGCTCTCCATCGCCGCGATAGCGGTTTCATTTATGAAATGGGGCTCTACTCGACCTTTAGGGCCATTCGGGAATACATCACGACTATGCAGATAGGTCTGCGGTGCTTTTGCTTTGATCAGTTGATTTGTCAATTCACTGATAAGAGTTCTATTCAATATCGTATTTCGCGTCGCTCTATTCTTTTTCCCCTCAAGTCCTCGCTTTTGCAAATAACTCTGAGGGAAAATGTGATGGTCATTTAAATCATGCAATGCGATTCCTTCGCCAAGCTTCCAATCTTCTGCTTTGTTAAGCGCAAGAATGCAGAACACACCTGAGTAGATCGAACTACTTGAACTTTCGCTCTGTCGAATGGTGTAGCCAGGCGAACCGATCCGTGCGTCGGCCTGGGCGAACACTTCGGGGACTGAATTACCACCACTCCAAAGAGTGGTGAGATCCTGATAGTCCCGCCGTGCACGTGTATCAACTGAACTTGAGTAGCGCTCCAAGAACACCGAACACCAGTACCAACGCCGAAGATCGTTCCGCGCACCGCCTCCGAGCTTCTGGTCTTCAAGGTAGGCACGAAGTGCCGCAAGGACTGGTAAGAGACCAAAGCCAGGAAGCCACTTCGGATCAAACACACCAAACCCATCATCACCGAGGTGTGTAACAAGTTCTAAAGACCGATCAATAGCGGCCGATGCTCGACGCCAGTCGTCCTCAAAGTTCTTTGGTGCGAGGTTAATCAGAACTTTTGCCTTTGGCTCAAGTCCGCGCATCAGCGCCATGGTCCTAAGTATGTGAACGCCAAAGTTGTTTGTATCGGCTTTACCTACTGACCACTCCTTTAACCGATCATTGCTTTCTACGGCCTCGTCCCATAATGCATGAAGATCGATTTTTGATCGATATAAGCGAGCCGTGAGCAGGTCGTACACCGACAGATCCATACCTGTCGAATTCAGCTTCTCGAAGATTGCACAGATGCGAGCCACCGCATCATGATCATCATCTCGCACTATCGGAAGCGTGACGACAGGAATCTCAAAAGATAAAAATGATTGGACGGCACTAGTCCACTTGTCGCGCCACACATCACGAAACTGCTTATGCTCATCGGGTTGATTGGCGCTAAGCCAATCGTCGATTCCATCTCGCCACTTGAGAAAGGCTGCGTCGCTCACCAGACTTGTAACGGGGACTTGGCGAAGCGTCCACTGACCCTCTTTGGTATCAAGACCTACCTTCTTGATCTCTTTGTTGGTCATAGCAAAGACGATGCCATCGTCTTCCGGATTGGTCGTTAGAAGCTCAAGGTCAAGAAAGAACCTTCTTGGTCTTTTTGACCCTTTCAGTCCGAGATCCGGCGCATACATCGCATACAGCAACGAGGTAAGTCTTTGTTGACCATCAAGAACAAGTTGCGTCGGCGTGAGATCAACTGTCTTTGGCTTCGCACCTCGAAGTGAGATCGGAGCAAATGGTGGAGACTTGGAGTCGCAGTCAAGAAGCAGAAGTGAACCGAGGAAATAACCGCGAAGGATCGACCGAATGAGATCAGCCACCGCATCTGCACTCCAAACAAAGTCACGTTGAAAGTTGGGAAGGCAGAGCGACCCTTCATATGCCTTATCAACCAGAAGCGAGAGCTTCTTCTTATCAGGCGTTATTTCCATTTTGAAACCACGCTTCAACGGTACATGAATGGTCACACCAACAAACGAACACTCCATACGACGTGTAAGTGGAAGAATCATTTCAAGAGCCGACAAATGGCGTCGGTAACGATGAGTACCGGCCTCGATACTTTGCAACACCCCGGTCGTATTGTCGGGGTTGAGCATGAACAAACCTCTCAGCAGCATGACCACTGCAGCAGTCGCAATGCATGAGTTTTATCTCAGCCTCATTCAGGCCGGTTTCACAGAGGAGCAAGCGCTGAAACTTACCGCTGAACTTTTAAAGACTCCTCGAGAGCCAGACCTTGAGTCCTGATCGCGATCAAGAGATTCGAACAATAACTATGTGGGTGGCCGAAAAATTGAATTTGGCTACTCGGCTACCGATGTGAAAGTGACTCTTCTTTACGAAAGCGGTGATAGCGAAAGAGCTTAACTAAAAACAATTAGCAGCTACCCTGCAACTCTCGACCTAAAACAGGGCATGATTATTATCCGAGTATGGTGAAAAAAACGACAAGTAAAAAGAAAAGGGCAAAAGCCATACGCGCTAAAACAACGCGAGCCAAAGTGGCGAAGATGTCAGCTAAAAAAGTCGCTTCCAAAAAAGCCGCAATTAAAAAGTCCGATTCGCTATCTTCACTTACGCTTCGTAGATTCAAAATTGTTGACGTTCCCCAAAATCTATTCGGTGTCGAATTTGACGGAAAACCACTTGTTACCAGTTTGGGTGGACGGCATTTAGTCCATCATTCCAGTTTACGCTTTCTTGAGCATTTAGTGCATGAACTGTGCGAACGAGGAAATCTTGTAGTCAAAGATGGAGAAATTGAATCTCCGAAGGGCTTTGACTCCTACTCTCTTTTGGGTCTTCAGCGTGAATGGATTGCGTCCGAGACTGACAATTTCTCGCAGGGTTTAGTCGGCGAGTTGATATGCGACAGAACACTAGAACGACCCTCGCTGCCAATCTATTTGCAACAACATGGCGCCTATTCGGTTGTAGAGCATTGGCTATCTGTGCTCGGGGCACGTCTTATCGATCTTGACCTTGTCGATCTCAACAAAGTGGATGGAGTTCCAGATTCTTATTTTCGCCTCAGCAATAATATGGGGAGTGAGGATACAGAAGACTTCCTGGAACTAGTACGTGTCCTTACTGCCGTCTATAAACAGATGAGCCCTCAACAAAAAGCGGCCGCTGTCTACCTCAATAACATCACACATTCTTCACCAATATTTTCAATGTGTGTAATTGCTGGCGGCTGTACCACAGCAGATTTTGGACTTGGTATC
>Ga0214917_10002679_pt1 | contig 21371 bp, 17 predicted proteins | sample LL_1208_BB_MetaG_FD_177983 | JGI IMG/M metagenome (GOLD analysis project Ga0214917, IMG submission 177983) | Freshwater microbial communities from Lake Lanier, Atlanta, Georgia, United States - LL_1208_BB | ecosystem: Environmental > Aquatic > Freshwater > Lake | place: USA: Georgia | collected...
TAGTAAGATGGCAAAAAAGAAGAAAGCTAAGGTTAGAATAGAACTATTAAGATATATATCTGAAAACATAAATCAATTGGAGATTCCTGATAGAAGAATTATATTAGGTATAATTATTAACGATCAAGGTGAAAGTCGTATAGAAGAATGCGCTGACGGATGTCGTATAATAGCCAATAACTTATCCGATTCCGCTATTGATAAAATCATAGATTACATGGGAGTTCATATTGATTAATTATGGTAGTGTACTAAAGAATTCTGATGGAGTTATATATTCATCATCACCACCTTTACGATGTTTGATTTTTCTAGAAACTATATGAATGTTATCTTTTTTGCTAGTTTTTTTATTGAATAATCCACCATTATAATGATTTTGAACGCCTTTAAATTTCTGAGCTTGATTACTAATACTATTCATAGATACTAATACTATACTCTGCAATATTTTATCACTAGACATAGTAGTATATAAAGGTACTATATTTAGTACTATATTTAGTACTATATAAAGCAACTATATATAGTACTAAATAGTTATACTGTATATATTATTAACATTATATTATTATCATGACTGCTGGCAAAGGACATAGATATAGTCTAGGTAAATCGCAAGTTGCTATAATGCCTAATGGTGGACTCGATACTCTGTTAGCTGTAGAGAATAAACGTACTTATTTTATTAAATTATCATGTTGTACACCCTTTAGTTTTGGTATACAATCAATATATTATGAGTCCCATTTTGAAGATAATAAATATATAATTGATACAAGTACATTTGAACAAGAAATATCTAATAGATTTATACTTGATACATTGACCGTAGAAGGTAAAGAAACCAAATATCTTAAATGGACAAATAATGTTAAACTTAGTATTAGATCTGATGATGACAACATAAATACGCAGCTACTAGAATTACATTACGAGTATATTATAGATCATAAAACAAGACCTAAGAAAGAAAAACCTAAACCATCTGAAGAAGAGACTAATGAAGTAGCTAAAAAAAGATGGATACAAGTACAAACAACTCTATGTAATAAAATATGGTCTGAGGTACGAGAGTCATTTCAGGATATTGATTTTAACATTCTATCAGAACGCGAACAACTGGCTGTCTATCAACAGAAATATCCAGCATTTAATCGTCAGCATCCTCTTATATTGATGTATATGATTAGATTTCGAACATATAAAGCCAAGGCGTTTGATAGATACATTAACAAAGTAGCTGAAACTAAGATGGGTGATAAGGATGCATTTTTGTGTAGACAGGCAGATTATGTTTGTTTGTTATGGAAAGAATGCAATAATAACTGGGGACAAAAGGAATCTAAAAAGGTTTGGGAAGAAGCATACTTGTTAATTAAAGCCGATTCAGATAACTACAAAGAAAGTCAAGACAAAGCGCAAGAATTAGCCGAATTAGTAGGTGGTAAATATGATCATGAATTAAGGGTTGAACTTAAATCTCAAATTGATGAATTACGAAGCAAAGACGATTATCGTAAAGACATATATATAAGCAATCGAGAAGCGCTAGTTAATAAACGTATACGTGGTGAGTACTCTGATAGTGATGAAGATGAACCTGATTTTACATATTTAACTGATACTACAAACCATAAACAAAAAAGTTGAATATAATTATATATAAGTAATAGCTTTAAACATGCAGAATCTCCCGTATGACGTTACTTTCATGATATACAGTTTCTTAGATATACCTGACATTGTTGCATCACTTACAACTTGTAAATCAATGTATGCTAATTATGATATACTTAATAAACTAGGGAAAACATATTATACTAAATTTAATTTTAGACAGTTGAAAAAGATAAACACAAAAATAAGTACTGATATAATTATACCTTCTACTATTGTGGCAAATGTATATAAAGAATCTTCAAATATAAGAACTTATAGAAATGTCGTATTTAAAGTTCCTATTAGACAAACTAGAACTATAACTGATCACGCATTCATTAAATGTCCCACATTTGATACAATACGACAATCCTTTAAAATAGCAACTTTTTATGGTGATATACAATACACAGAATACAACTCTTATATTTTACAAAATTCTGAAATACTCAGGCTTAATAACATCACAGCTTTACTATGTGCTAATGCTCCATGTAATCAAAAGACAAAAACAATATATAGTCATAATTCTTCTATGACATTACTAGATAATGGAGTAGTAGAAAATATATTTGGTAGAGGTGAACAGTTTGTTTGCAATATATTGCAAAGATATTGTGTAAAAAATATACACGTGAATGCAAAGGTAGTGTATATTAGCAGTGTAAAAAATATTAATAAAATGCATATACAAATTCATGATGTTGAAACTGTTATTATACGTGGAAGATTTCCAAATTGTAAAATAATTAGTAATCAATTAAAAACATTAACTATCATAGGAAATGTTGAAAGATTAACAGTAATTAGCAACAAGAAATATGATACAGTTATAATTCGAGAATACTTTATTTGATAACATATGCATAACGTTATACTGCAGTATAGCATAATAATATCACACCCATCATTTTTTTCGTATTATGACTGCTGAGTATAAACTTGCGAATTTATAATCATTGTCATCTAATGTAATGTTACTATTTTGATAATAGTCAGCAAATGATCTAATTTCTACAATATATAATGAATGATTTCCGCATAGTTCTTTAATATAATCAAAATCAACTAAATACTCTGTATAATGTTCTTTAGTAAATGGTAGCATAACATCTATTTGGGCATTTTTAATATCATCTCCCTTATATTTACGTATAATAGAATATTTTATTATATTATTGGTTTGCAATTCCCACTTGTCTTTGTTGTGTAATAATTTATTAATTTTACTACCGTCAAAGCAAGTAAATATAAAGTGTCCTTTTTTAAGTAACTTTTCTGATACTATGCGTAATAGTGTATCAATGTTAGGTATAAAGTAATGAATAGCAAAATTACATACAATTAGTTCTACACTATCAATACGTTCATCAATAGCTTTTTTACAAACTTGATAAGAATTTAATAAGTCTAGAGCTAATGTTTCAACATTTAATTCACCAGACATACTTTTTTTCCTATTAACCAGTTCTGAAAGAGCGACTCTATCATTATCAACAAATAGTACTTTTTTATATCCTTGAGAATATTTATTGATATCTTGACCTTTACCTGATGCTAGATCTAAAGCAATATCAGTCTTAAATTCTTTTAGTAGCTTAGACTTAACATGATTGTTAAATAAACGCAGATTTGTATACATAGGATTATCATGTACTTTAAAATATCCTTTAAGTTTACCATCTAAAGCATCAATTAATTTATCAATTGTAAAAGGATCATTATACGATTCCCATATATTTTCCGCTACTGTAAAATCATTACCGTAATATCCGGAACCAGGCATACGATCATTTCTGATTCTTACAAATTCCCACATACCATTCTTTTTATTGTAAAACATTTCACATATTTTATTGTCTAAATTTATTTTAATAACACTACCTGATACATTATATATGTATGCATCAGGTTTACTACTAGGACTAAACTGTATAGGAAAATACTCATGATTAGCATGTGGAAATAAAGTGTCATAATTATCGATTCTTTCCATTTTATATTTTGTAAATATTTTATCAGATATACCACTGAATAATAAATACTTACTGGTATCTGTAGATCTAACTAGAAAATCTATAGTTATGTCTTTTTCATGTTTAACCTTAAACACTGAAGCACGATAATCACTGTCTTCAGTTATAATGTATCCATCAGTATTATATGGTGATTTATATTTAACAATAGACTGTATTTCTGGCAGTAGGAATTGTTTTTTATGATCTACTTTAATATTCTTTTGTATTGATCTTAACAATGTAACAGCATCCTGATAGTAACCAATACGTACACTAAATGGTTTTTGTTGTATAGATATCCCATCATAGAATAATACATCAAATATATAAATATGATTACCAACTATCTCGGCATCGAATATTGAGATTTTATGTGGTTTATCTAATTTAATAACTTGTAAGTTTGAAGATACTAAATATATTTTGTTATTTTTAACATATATTATAGACCTTTCCCCATCAGCTTTATCAGTTATATACCATCTTTTAGGATTTTCAATTATATTACTTATATTCATATAATCAAGTGGTATAACTTGATTAGTTATATTTTTTAATGTTATATGTCGATTATCTCTATTAGATATATGACTTGATATTTCTTGTAAAATATCATTAGAGTTATCAACATATATTAAGTCGTTAACATAATCTATAATTTGTGTTACATCATCATTAGATAACTTGGTGTTTTCAGTATATTCTAACTCAATCTCAAGTTCTTTTACTCCTTTAACTTTATCTTTCCAATCATCTATTGATGCAATATTAGCAAATAGAGTATCACGTATACCTTTAACTTTAGCTATATTATCAGTTTGTATAGTATAGGTTATATCTATACGCCAAATATGATATATACTTACCCTATATTTGAAACGATAAATAGCTGATTGTGGTTGTTTATAAGATGATTTAATTTCTTCAGCTAAAGCCAACTTCCAACCTTTGTTATAAACTGGTTCACTAATATTTGTTTTAATATAATCAGTTTCTTCTTTTTTACCCGAAACAAAATGTATACTATGTACTTGTTTGGAATACAGCTTACTACTATTTGGTGTAATATCTGTTATAACATCAAGCATTTGATGCACTGATATCTTGCTATGATTATCAATTATAGCATATGCTTGATCAGGAGTAATTTTTGATCTTAATTCTAATTCTAGTTGTTTATCTTTTTTACCATAGTCCTTTATCTTACTGTTATAAATACTCACAATATCCAATACAACATTGCGTTTACTAGACATGTTCTCTATATATCTATATATTAGGTCTCAGATTATATAAAAACAAAAGCATTCAATTTTTGATTAACATATAAGATTTATAGCATATGTAAGATTTATAGCATATGTAAGATTTATAGCATATGTAAGATTTATAGCATATGTAAGATTTATAGCATATGTAAGATTTATATATAAATATATTTAAACAAATGGTAACATGTTAAGTAGTATAAAGTAAAAGCAATGTTGCGTGCCAATAACAAACCCAGATCAGAAAAGAGTATCGGAAAATCTGATCGTCTCAGAATTAATTATATTCAAACCATTTATATTAACAGAAGGGTTGAAAAAGAACCTATTGTATCCCTTACTAAACCTAAGGATGAGAATAACCAATATATCACATTTAATTATAGAGTTGACCGTAGTAAGGATACTAATGCTGGATTATACGTTATGATTAACAACAACTACATTAATCGTGTATCTATAAGTATGTTTCCTATTAAACAAATTATAGGTGAAGTTAAGTATATAGAGATTTTAATCCCCAAAATAACTAATAATTATTTTAGTTCTCAAATTGAATGTGCGAGAAAATATCCACATCTATCACCAAATATGGTTAAAGAAGTATCATATATTACTCATGAATTAAATAAACTAGGTAAGTCCGAAACCTACTTTATGGAAAAAATAGCATCAGTTAAACTAGCACAAGCCGAATTATCGGCTAAGCTAGATAACATTTTGATTAGTTCAGAAAAAACAGAAGAATGCATAGAGAATTCGACACAAGCAGATGAAACTGGATCTTATTATGATGCATCTATGGTTGAACAAGAAACAGTTTAACATTCCCAATTAGGCAAATTATTACTACCAATTGTAGAGTATAGAAAGTGATTATTATATCCTCTATTTTTTGTTGGTTCTAATTCCCTAACAGTTCTAAACCCTTCAGTAATATCTCGTTCATAATGACGCTTATGCGCACCAACAATATATGGATTATTTAAACCTTTAACACCAGTATTTGTTCTTCTTGTTCTATCATCAACATTAATTGCATTAGGACTCCAAGCATCAATATTTCTAATATCATCAGGAGTTTCAATGCTTGTATATTTACCATTTCTTGGCACTCTCATAGGATTCCAATCAAGTCTCATATGCTCATTTTTATAAAACTCATCATGTTTCGTATTATTAATTGTTACATCTGTTGATTGATGTTCATCATTGATATCAACATATTTGTTAACTAAACTTGTGGGGAATTTTCTAACAAATACATCATTAGCATTATCAATAACTAGTGAATATTGATCTCTACTAGCATAATCAGGTATAGAATTAACATATTTAATCAATTGCTTAGCAACAATATTACGTACAATTCTAATATCAACAACGTCTCCTTCTGATCTAACTTTAGTATATATGCGTTGTGTAAGATTATCAATATTATCCATAGATAACAGTCTTTCTCTAACACCAGTTATGTAATATAAATTTTTATAACTATTGTAACCTGTTTCATAATCAAATCCACTCATATTATAAATTTAGCAAATAGGTTATATAATATAATCAATAAATTAACTTATCATTAATTCATTAAATAAAACTTATTAAATCAACTTATAGATATTATTGGCCAACTACCACAAACTAATGGTATATTAGTTTCATTATGTATTATTCTTATATTGTCATACATATAACTAGCATAATAATAAGAATCAATTACAATTGTCTCTATATATGGAAACTCTGATTTAATCTCATCTAATATATCATTATCCAATAATATATCAATACCTCTGATATGTATTTTCTTAATTTTTGATTCTCTTACAGTGACTTTAGTTTTAATACTTACAACTAAATCTAACTCAATTAGATTAGGACAATTTATATCAACATAAGACTCTACTACTACTATTTTTTTAGCCGATAATGAAGCAATAATTACATTAGATTTATTAATATCAAAACTAGTAATTGTATTGCTAGTTATATTGTTTTTACATGATATAACACTACAGTTAATATCACTACCTGTATTACATATTATATTACAACTACAATCCTTTATGAATAACTCACGTAAATTAGGACAATTCATTATATTTATTTGCTGTGTAGTTGAATTTTCAATAAGCAAAGTATGCATACGCGAAAAGTCTTGAATATCGATAGATGAATAAATTATACATAATCTCATAAGATTAGAAAATATTTTAGAATCTACAGTAAAGTATATAGTTAAGTTATTGATAGGACATTTTCTAAATTTTTTAATTAAATTATAAGGTATAGAATCATTTAAAACTAAATTGGTAAGTTTATCAGCAATAATAATATCAGGTAAGTAATTGTCTAGTTTAGTATTGTATATACATCTATGAATATGTAAACTTTGTATTTGTGTATTCGATATATTTGGTATATAAGACTCTACTATTACTAACATATTGATATTAATAGGTACATTTATTATTAAAGATTCACTAATTTCTAGATATCTAACATTTACTACTTCTAGTAATTTAGACTGTATTTTACCGTAATGTTTAATTTTTTTATCAGGTGTAATCCAAATATCAGATAGCAATCTAGTAGGCATATAATTCTGTTTAGTTAAATTAAACTGACATGTTATACCATTAATCCATACATCACTAGCATACATATCGGCAGCTTTAATCGCATTTTCATGGTGTAACTTGTAAGTAATAGGAATTTGAGTAAAAACACTATTCCATGTTTTATTAACACAAGCCGCACTAACTATACTAGGTGTATCTTGTATATATTCGCCTATATGATGCAATATTTCGATAGGCAAACAAGATACACCAACCATTTATTTATATAATTTATTCGTTATGTATGACTTATATATTAAATAACAATTCAAAAAATAAAATCATAATAAGTTATAACATAGCTATGTTATAGGACTTCTCGTAAAGCTTTAATTTTAGGTCGTAAGGGTTTATTATCTTTAGATAATGCATCGTATTCAATAGTATATTTACGACCCAACCATTCATTAGGGTTTTCTAGATAACTCTTATAGTATTCCTTTGATGTTTTAAAGTCTGTATCTTTAAATGTTGCTTTAAACTGCAATCCATTATCAGTTACAAATATACCTATAAATGACCCTTTTGCAATTCCACATGTACCTTGTTCAACTGACACTAATTCAAACTCTGCATCATACTTCTTTTTACGCTTTAGTAAATGTGAACTTCTAAGTTCACGTACTAATGAAGTTTCATATAATGCATCTATTTCACGTACCATTTGACCTTCATATCCATCCTTAATATACTGATTATATAGTTTGTCTAATTCTGTTCTGTTTTCAACACGGGTACTTGGTACTATTTTAATATAAGATTCCTCAGGAAACTTAAGTGCGGATAGCCATATTAATCTATCTTCTGTTGGATACTTTTGACCTGGCCAAAATGCATCAAAAATATGATATTCTAGTTGTATAGTCTTAACACTATTACGTGCAACACCAACTATGGTCTGTAATGGTACTCCATGTTTATATAATTCGCCGTCTAGTTTTACACCGGTTAATAATATAGGTTCTAAATACTTATCAAATATTTCATAACCTTTCCATATATTTAGATCCCTACTATATTTAATTATTGAACCATCCTCTAACCCAACAATACATCTACATCCATCAAGTTTAGGTTGACTATAACAAGGATAACTGTCATATGAGTCATCAAACTTATTAGCAGCCATTGCATACCATAGTTTATTATTAGTCTTTTTACTAGTAGAATATCCTTCTGACATTTTCTTATTATACTGAGCTCTAGCATGTATTAATGCTTGGGTAAATGCGTTACGTTCATTCTTTTTTCCTTTTAGTCCAATAGATCCAGTAGTTATATTTGTAGGTGGAGGTCTTGCTATTTTACCATTAATCTCACCACGTATAGTATATATTTGTGCTAACACACCTTCAGTTGACGTACTTGAATCAAAATAGTTATCTGTTAATTTAATAACCTTTTCAGCTTTCATATCCCAATCATGAGTATAAGATGATAGTACACTAGAACTATCTATTAATCTTACATTAATTATCCAATATAATTCTTTACCCTTTGAATTAACAGAATACAACTTATTAAAAACATACTCATCATTTACAATTGATCCAGGAAACTCTCTAAAGTTATAAATCATCACAGTTATACTATAATTAAATATTATATTCAAATATTACACAATTATTATACAATTAATTTATTAATATCACAATAACACAATAAGTGATATCATAATAACACAATAAGTGATATCATAATAACACAATAAGCGATATCATAATAACACAATAACTAATAAGCAATAGAAAAAAGATATTCTATTTAATAATATCAATAAATATAATTGAATGTAAGATATATTATATATACACCATATTATTAATAAGACACTCATGAAAGCATTTACAATACCAATAGGCAGAATTCGTAGTGTTGAATTTGGCATAGCTGGAGATCAAGAAAATTTAAATGATAGCCACACTGAAGTTAAATTCGCAGATACAATTAGAGAAGGACTGCCTTTTCCCGGTGGATTACATGATGCTCATATGGGTACTACTGATAATAGTTGGTTATGTAATACTTGTGGTAATCGTAAAGAACAATGTCCAGGTCATAACGGACATCTTAAATTACGGTACCCAGTACAAAATCCTATGTTTAAAGATGCCATAATTAGTTGGTTACGTATCATTTGCTTTGAATGTGGTGAACTAATTAACCAATCAGATATTAAAGCAGTTAATAATACATTAATGAAAGAATATACAAAACGCACTAAAAAATCAACATCTTCTAAATCAGTATCATGTGGATTATGTGGAGCAATCCATCCTAAAATTAGTAGAGACCCTTATGATAATATGATTATATATAAAGAATATGAAGGTGAAAATGCAAATAAAAACCAAATGTTAAATACTGAAATTGCACATATATTTGAAATGGTATCAGAAAACACTGTTAAAAAGGTAGGTACTTCGTATCATCCACGTAAACTTATAATCAATATACTTTTAATTCCACCAACACCAATAAGACCTGATCGTAGACAAATACGTGGTACTAAAAACAGCACTAATGATATTACTACTAGTTTAAAAAGCATAATAGCTATAAATGATAAACTACCAGAAATACAACCTAATAGTATTATTAATGAAGAGGTACGGGAATTAGCTACATTACTTGATACCTTAGTATTTGATACATACCGAGGTTCTCCTAATACACAACGTAGTATGAAAACTAAAATTATAATTGGTAGGAATATGCCTATACAAAGCATAGCAGCTAAACTACCATCTAAACAAGGTCATATTCGTGGTCATATATTAGGCAAACGTGTAGTCTTTGCTGGTAGAAATGTTATATCATGCGACCCAAGTATGCCTATTAATTGGCTAGGTATACCTATGTCTGTAGCTCGTAAAATACAAATACCTATTGTTGTTCATGAGTGGAACTATGATGAACTACTTATGTATTTTAATAATCGCAATAAAACTTATCCAGGTTGTAACAAGATTATTAAAAAAGTTAATGGTATGACCTATGGTATTAGTAAAATCAAAGATGACTTTAGACTTGAAATGGGTGATGTTATATTTAGAGATATAATTGACGGCGATGTGGTTGCATTTAACAGAAACCCCACATTGTTACAATCAGGTATAACATGTCATTACATTAAAGTTATGCATGATCCACGTGGTACAACATTTAGCTTTAATGTATCAGCATGTAAAATGTATAATGCTGATTTTGATGGTGACGAGATGAATATGTTCTTTCCCCAAAGTGTTGTTACCCGTAATGAAATATCTAATATGATGGCTGTTGGTGAACGTATGGTTAGTATACAATATAGTGTACCTGTTGTAGGTCTATTTCAAGACTCATTAATTGGTGCTGCATTATTTACTATGGGAGTACAAAAATACACTAAAAAACAAGCTATGGACTTATTTGCAGGTGTACCATATGAAATTATATCTACATTATCGTTTGAAAAACAAACATACACTAACTACGATATTTTAACTATGGTAATGCCCAAAATTAACTTTAATGCAACACCTACATATTATAATCCTAATTTAGCACATATTATTAAATACAGACCAGAAGACATAAAAGTTGTTATTGAAAATGGAGTATATAAAGGCGGTATCATGGATAAAGCAAGTGTTGGTCAAGATACAAGTGGTAGTATAATACATATTATCCGAAATCGTTATGGTAGCAATAGAGCATTAACATTTGCATATACATTACAACAAATATTATCTAATTATTGTATGATGCGAGGATTTGGATTGGGTATTGATGATACTATTATTAGCAAAGAAACAATGAGTATTATTAAACAAAAAACAGCAAACATTCTACGTGAAAGTGAAATTATAGTAGAACAGCTAAATAAAGGCCAAATAATACCACCTATTGGTATGACTACCTACGACTTTCATGAAAGTATGCAAATCAATGCAACAGAAACCGCTGATGCTTTCTTTGATGTTGTAATACAAGGTATTGATACTGATAAAAATGCTATGTTTCTATTAGCACATACAGGTACCAAAGGTAAAAAGATTAACTTGGTACAAATCTCAAGCGCATTAGGTCAACAAACATTAGGAGGTGAAAGAATACCTACTAATTTTGGTTATATGAGAACATTACCTTACTTCCCTTCTTATTGTACAGATGCAGTATCAAGAGGTTTTGTAACAAGCTCATATATTGAAGGACTAAGTATTATAGCATTTATATTTAACTCTATGGATGCTAGATTTTCACTTATTAAAAAGGCTCTAGCAACAAGTATAGCAGGTGCCCAAAATCGTACATCAGGTAAAAATCTAGAATCGGCAAAAGTCGATAATTGTCGTAAAGTTACTAAAGATCAACGTATAGTACAATATATTTACGGTGAAAATGGTTTTGATCCTAGATCTTTAGAAACAGTATTTGTTAACACAGTATTAATTAACAATGATGAATTTGCAAAGTATAAAACAAAAATAACCGATGTATCACCCAAATATAGAAATAAAAATGTGGAAGCAGCATTAAATGCTGAGTTCGAACAACTTACTAAAGATCGCAATCTGTATCGCGAAATAATGCTAACTATAGAAAGAGATAGTGGTGCAAATCTACGTATATTTGGTAATAAATTTAAAAGCCCTATCAATATGGTTAGAATTATAAATGATGTAATTATTAAATATAAAGGTAAAGGTGATCTTGATCCAGTTGCAGCTATAGAAAGTATTAATAAATGCATATTTAATTTACCTAGATATGCATTTAATGAAACTGTTAAAAGTGTACCAGTTTATTGGCAAGATAGTATAACATTGATTGGTATATATATTAGATCATACTTGAACATCGCTACACTAATTAAAGATGATTTTACAAACAAAATGCTTGATATAGTTATATATATGATAGAGCAGTCATATGCTGATGCATTAATAGATTATGGTACTGCTGTAGGTATTATTGCAGCTCAAAGCATATGTGAACCCATGACACAATATGTTATTGATTCACATCATAGAGCAGGTGGTGCTTCAACAAAGGTAGATCATTTAACTAGAATTGCTGAAGTATTTGGCGCAAAGGCTTCAGAAAAAATGGTTAACCCTAGTATGTTACTAAGATTGCCTTTTGAATTAGAAACTAATAAATTGGAAGTACAAAAGGTTGCTAGTATGATTGAAATGCTAAATATTGAAAGATTTATAAGCAGTGATATTACTGTATTCTATGAACATATAGGAGATGTTGTACATCCCGATTATATAAATGAAAATGCTTTTATTAAGGCATTTATAAAAAACAGTCCTGTTCCACCACCTGGAGATTTAATAAACTATTGTATAAGAATGGAAATTGACAGAAGAGAACTAGTAATTAAAAATATGGCATTAAATACGCTTATTGAAACTATACATGTAAAGTTTCCACAACTATATGCTATATATTCACCAGAAAATGCTGAAGTGTTAATATTACGTTTATATTTACGTAATAGTGTTGCAAAAAAGAGTACTGATTTACTAGTAAGTATTGAGGAACTGATAGATAAACTTAAGAAAACCGTAATAAGAGGTATATCAGGTGTTATTAGTACTGAAATTGTAGAACATATTACTACAGTTATACAGGATGATGGTAGTATATCACAACGTAAAGTGTATGCTATAGAAACACAAGGTGCAAATGTAGCTAATGCTATCAGTATACCATACATCAATAAGTATGAAGTACATAGTAATTCATTACGTGATATAGCTGCTATATATGGAATTGAAGCAGCTCGTGAAAGAATCGTAAGTGAATTAAAAACACTCAATGAAGCTACTATTACTAAAGGTCAAGCATTTGCACACTTTTCAATATATGCTGATGAAATGAGTAGTTTAGGTGTGTTAACAAGTATACAGCGTAATGGTGTTAGTAAACGAGAACATGAAAATATAATGCTTATGTTGTGTACAGCTACTCCATTACAAGTTTTAGAAGAAGCAGCACTTAAAGGAGCAACTGATAATATACAAGGCGTATCAGCTATGCTAATGATAGGGCAAACACCTAACTATGGTACAAGATTTAACCAAATTGTTCTTGATGAACAATTTATCAAAAATAATACATCTAATGTATCTACAGTACTTGACGAACTGTAAATTATTAGATTGAGATTGTATTAGTATTATTGTATTAGTATCAGTGATTTTAGTACTATTATATTAGTATTGTTATTTCATTGATATTAGTATTGTTATTTCATTGATATTAGTATTGTTATTTCATTGATTTTAGTATTGTTATTTCATTGATTTTAGTATGTATTAGTATCATATTATTATAGTTATATTTTTTGTAGAAACAAATATGCTAAATAAATATATTAAAAAATAACAACAATCACTATATGTTCTTATAAGATGGAGACCATATGATGTATCTGCCTCTTATATAGCTCTCACGTCTCACAAACATAACAGATGTTTCACCTTTGACAACATTTAACTCAGCAATCAACAGGGCGCTAAAACGTGGTGGTTCGGTTTGCAATTGTTTCACAAACATCAGTTGTATCTTGCAATTATTTATAGCTGCAGTGTAATCCTTGATGCGCTCACCACGCATGGACATGATTTTCATCACCTTATCCAACTCAATCGTTTGTTCATTCGAAATAACCCCACTCAGATATATGGGAGACCACATCTGCTCCAGATATTCAGCAGCATCTCTGTTGTTCATTTCTTCCATGAGATCAATACGATACTTGAGATCCCTCTTAATCAAACACACGATATGATTGATAGTCGTTGGAAATATGTGGTCTGGAACTCCGAGTACCAAAGTGTAAGTGCGATTGTTAATCGTGAAGCGATAGTTCAAACCGAGGCTCATTGTTAGGACATATTATGTAAAAAATAATTCAACATTTACTAATATGGTTGTTAACACTAACTTAAATCCTTGCAAAAAAACAAACATATGTCAACCATCAATTGGTGGATAATTGTCATCATCTTCAAAGTCGACTTCATCTTCAATGACAACATCCACCAAATTCACTCGATGAATACTTATAGTTGGGTTGGTTTGAGAACGGACAGCAACATCAAATACATTCCGAATATTAAATGGATTCCCAACAGTTACATTCTGCAGTGATGGGCAATTCGAAATTCTGATATTGGTAGGTCCACCTAGTTCAAACTCCAAGTTTTGTAGTTCGGGTAGATTGACAAATGAATATAACCCAACACTTGCCCACATCTGAATGAAAAACATGCATATCTTTGTCACATATGGCATGATTCCAATTTGGTTTCCACGTTCATTATAAATATGAACTTCAACAAGCTTACCTTCCAAATAGTGAAACTTCACACACCAAAATGGATCTTGGTCGCAATAAACTTCAACCCAGTTATCGTGGATTTCTGTTTCAATCGAACCATTCACATCATCCCGAGATTCTGCAAGCGCATCATAGATTTGGCGAACACGATCAGATATTTCTGACAGAGTTAAATTGTCAAATATAGTTTGTTCAGATTCTTCGAGAATATAGTTGGATCCAAACACAGTCATATTGTAAACCATTTCTTACTGCTGTATAGATTATTTACGAATAAAATAATTCAATATTTAGTAAATATAAAAAATAATAATTATTAATTAATATGTAAAAAATAATATATAAAAATAAAAATAAGAAGTGTGAGATCAATCAGTTGCCGACTGGTCCGCGGAATTCACCGCCTGCCTGCTCACCGAAGTCCCTCACACGATAGAATTCTTTCGTATGGACTTTGGGTTTTCCATAAATGTTCCTTGGAGCGAAGTCACATAACATCTGTGGATTATAGTTGTATGGATCCACAGTAACTATTGTCACAGAAGTCAGATTTGGGCAATTCATGATGTGGATGGAAGAGTACTTTGGCACAGTCACATGCAAGTCCTCCAAATCAGCAATGCCGTCAACAATCTGTCGCACATGACTATCACCCATCTCGATTTGCACGCACTTGACAGACGTCATCGGGCCAAGTGGGAGCCAGATGTTGTCTTTGATGTAGACCACTGAGATCTCCGATCGACAATGGCTGATTCGCATCAACCACTCTCTATTGTGATTGCATCGAACTTCGACACACCCCTCCTTGTACTGAGCCTTCATCTCAGAAAACTTGGAAAGGTCGTCGCGCAGCTCCGTTGCAAGTTCGTTGTAGATCTCTATGGCGCGTATCATCGCATGAGTGCAGATATCAGAATAGGAAAATCCATATGCTGTCACATGCTGAGGAATGACAAGTGGGTAGGTGCGATCAAAAGCGGTAAGCTCGAACTCCATGGTGCTGTCTTTGACTTGGGGGTCGTAGACAATTAGGGAAATAAAAATTCAACATTTACCAAAAAAATAATATGTAAAATATATAAAAATAATGTATAAAAAATAAGAAGAATAAGATCATTCAGTTGCCAGCTGGTCTGCGGCGAATACCTCGTGGCTGCTCATCGTAGTCTCTACCACGAAAGAGTTCTCCAGTAAAGACTTTCGGCTTTCCATAAATCTCTTTGGGAGCGACATCGCAAATCACATATGGAGCGTAGTTGCCATAATCCAAAGTATGGGTCATCACCCAATTCAGATTTGGGCAATTCATGATGTGCACTGCAGAGAGTCTTGGAACAGTCACTGTCAATGTCTCCAAATCGTCATAGCCATCAACAACCAATAGCGCATGAGACTCAGCCATGTCGAATCGAACGTGTTTGACAGAAGTCATGGGGCCAAGTGGTAGCTCAATGTTGTCTTTGATGTAGACAACAGAGATCTGTGACCGATAATGAATGATTCGCATCAACCACTTGGGATTGATGTTGCAGTGAACTGCAACATCCCCCTCATCGTACTCTTCCTTTATCTCAGAAAACTCGAGATAGTCATCGCGTAGCACTGTTGCAGGATCATCTCGTATCTGAGTTGCAAGGTCGTTGTAGATCTTCCTGGTGCATATCATCGCATGGGTGCAGATATCAGAATAGGAGAATCCATACGCCATCTCAAGCTCAGGGATGACAAGTGAGAATTTGCGATTGAAAGCGATAAGCGTGAACTCCATGGTGCTGTCTTTGACTTGGGGGTCGTAGACAATTAGGGAAATAAAAATTCAACATTTTAATATTAAGAAAAATTATGGGTTTCTGATATAATCTTAATAACTTCTGGTATTTGATCTATGTTGCATACTATACGTGTATAAAATGTTTGATAACTTTTATTGAATTGTATAATATATTTTCTATATTTAATTATATCGATACCTAATAACATATGAAACTCAGCAGGAAAATATAAAGCATATATTATTATAAAACAATATTTAAGTGTCATACTTTCGTCAATAGGTGGTAGCAATTTCAATATACTTTCATACTCTTGTCTTTTTTTACATTTTTCAATTATTTTTTCAAATGAGTTAATTTTGAGTTTATCCCTAATAATTATGGCATTAATTGGAAAATATAATGTATTAAATATAAATTGTGCCACATTGAGTAATGGAAGCTTGATTAGTTTCTTCTCATTATCATTTAATTTAAATCTATCACTAATAACATTACCATAATCAATTAAATACCATTGTTTACCATAAGTTGGTATTTTAACTTTTCCTAATTTGATATACTGTTCATCGCATTTTTTATACATAATATTTTTATCATTGGATATATCGCCATGTATGTAACCATCAAGATATAACAAATCAAGAGAATACAATACTTGACATATCATTGATACCATATTATCAGTAAGCAAAGATTTACTACCAACAAGTTTAGAAATATTTTTAAACTCAGACTTATAGAAATCTTCAAGGGTAGCATCTAATAATGGACTATAAACTAGAGCTGAACAACATTGAGATTTTTCAACCCTTTTAATCTTACTTATGACTTCTTTATTAGTCATCCATTTAGGAGTCTTGGGTGGTTTATATTTACAATCATCTATAATTTTATAAGAACGTAGTATTAAAAAGCGATCAGGATGCTTTACAGCAAACTTATTAAATTCTATCTCTCTCCATAAGCTTTCTCTTGTATCAAGATTTTTAATATCTTTAGGTTGTTTCTGTATTTTACATATATATTTTTTTCCATTGTTATCAATTTCATAAACAGTGGCAAATATCCCCTTACCTAATACTTTACCAAGATTTAATTTATCCATAATAACAAATCTATAATATAACCTATATTATAACCTATATTATAACCTATAATATAACCTATTATTATATGATAACCTATTATTATATGATATAACATATATTAATTTTCTGATGAATAACACTAATAAACTTTAATAGTTAGGATGATAATATTGAATATAAAATTATGTATAAAACAATGAAGTTATTCTATACCTATGCTACTTATCAACTACCAATGGTATTAAATTGTGATAAACACCCTATAACACTAGAAGATATGGTTATATCAGTACAAAATGATATTAGAAATTTTATTGAATTTCTACTTATGACGTTAGCTAATATAAGGAAAGAGTATTTAAATACTCTATGGTCTGAAGACTATCTGAATGCTACTATTCAAGATGTATCTTATTTAGATATAAAAGAAGATGAAAAAGAAATAGACCACATTATTAAAGTAAATAATGATTATATCAACAATGGAACTATAAAATTTTATATAATTAACACATTCAATGATAGATATGACTCCATATTTTTGGATATTCATAAAATAGTAGAGGTTAGTCTTAAAGATGGTAAAATAGATACTATATTTCTTAATGATAATATTAGATTAAGTGATTTTGAAAGTATTATTAATTTAGATTAATGTTATTATAAAAAATTGAATACTATTTATTATAATATATAAACAAGCAATGTCTGAAAGCATTAATATGTGTTTCGATGTGAGCAATGAACATTATAATGTAACTTTTGATATTTCAAAAGAATTAGAAATATTCCCAATAACATTAGATACATTAGTAGAATGGGCTGTACCAGAAATACATGAATGTATTAAAAAAATAGAGCATATTAATAATCTTATGAGTATTACATATCTAAATGTTACTGATTTACATCAAGATACCACTAATAAGAATTTACATCAAGATGCAATTAAAATAAGAACATATAGTGAAAAATGTAAAACTCTTCTTACATCATGTAAAATGAAGATAACCATATCAAGTAGTAATATTAAACAAGATACAATTGAATTAGAAGTACTTAGTAATACTATAGTGTCATATAAAATAGAATCTGAAATCATTCATGATTTGATCAGAGTTGACTGACGACATCTATAAAGTCATATATAATTAATTGTCCTTTTTTCTTGGTTTATTCATAGACTTAACTGATTTATCGTGCTTACTAGACTTATCCTGTTTACTTGACTTACCTGATTTATCATGCTTGCTAGATTTATCGGATTTGTGAATATTAGTTTTTTTAGTAGTTTCGGTTAATTTAGCGTCTACAATTTGTTTAGATAATGCTTTTTTAAATGCTGATAAAAATATACGCACATCTTCATCAGTTGAATTATCTCCTAATGATAATCTTATAACACCACGTCCTAAATTTTCAGGCATTCTAATAGCATTTAATACATGACTACGCTTGTTATTGTTAGTATTGCATGCTGATCCTATTGAACAAACAACACCATAATAATCTAAGTCTTTCTTAAGTTTAACATTACAAAAATTACCATATCTATCCTGTACATTCTTAGCTACTGCTAATAATATAGTATTAGGTAAATATCTACTAGGCTTATCAATAGGTGGACCAAGTATTATTAATTCTATAGGATTCGTAGGACTAACATATAATGCTTTATTTTTAACATCTACTTCAATTATATCATCACTTGATGGATCTGCTTCACTTTTATATTCATCTACTTCGGCTCTCATTTCTCTACGCAAATACTCAGCATATTCACCAATAGGATATATTTTACCCAGACCTTCTATTATTTTTGTACGTAATAGTAACATCTTAGCATTTTTTTCTTCTCTATGTTTAAATGCTTCTACAATTGCTACAGCACTAGCAGCTATAGCAGGAACATTTTCAGTACCAGCTCTTAATCCACCTTGTTGAGTACCATTGATTAAACCAACTAAATTATAACCATCAATCAATTCATTTCTTAGTATCAGTAATCCACATCCCAAAGGTCCTCCTAGTTTATGAAAGGTAGCTGATAAAGCATCTATATTATTACCCGGTATATTAATTTTATATTTACCAAATAACTGAGTTGCATCAGACATTACTGGTATATGATGTTTATGTGCCAATGCACCTATTTCTTTAAGATTATTAATAGTACCAATCTCATTATTTGCAAACATACAGCAAATCAATGCAATATTAGGAGCTTGTAAGCCTTCTTCTACAACAGAGATAGGTATAGCTCCTTGGTAATTTGGTTCTAAATATATAATGTTTGCTAATTCATCTTGCATTAAACTATTACAACATGACATTATAGATTCATGTTCGATAGCACTAACTAACAACGTTGGTTTAACTTTACGTATGCGTGTATATGAGTGTACTATTGATCTAATCAATAAACAATTAGACTCTGTAGCACCACTAGTATATATTACTGTATAAGTCTTATTACTACATCCACAATGATTTAATAGAGCATTTTTAGCTTGTTCTATCACATCCCGAGATGCTTGTGCACATTTACTATCACTACTTGGATTTTTGGCATTTTTACACCAATATTGCATGGTATCTAATACTTTAGGATTTATTTCAGTAGTGGCATTATTATCCAAATATACTAATTTATTACCATTCATTTATCTCGAAATATACCAATAAGTTATATTGTATATACTATATAAAAGATTCTTGATTTATAAATTTGACATTAGTATATTAATATACAATAATATATAGGATATTATTACAATAGCACAATAGTATATAATTAATTATGTCTTATCATGAGGCATTAGCTATTATTGGTGGTGTGGATACACAACCAGAAAGAACTATAGATTTAGGCAAACATAAGTTAGTAGTTGGTAATAAAGTCTCAGAAGGGTTTACAAAAACAAAGCTTGAAGTTAAATTTAAAATTACAAAAGAATCAAATGCTAATACGCCTGATCAAGTTATAGATAAATATAATATTAAATCACCAGTGATTAGCGCAATGAAAGCATTTGCTAAAGCAAATGATATCAATACTGATGGATTATCATATGATGATATGAAGGATATGTTAACATCTAAAAATATAAAAGGTATCAAGATGCCATATATCAAATATCCTGAATTTCCCGAGATACGTAAAAGTAAAATTGAACAACAGGATATATATGAAGAAAAACTAGTGCCTTATATGCTAGAAGTAGAGAACTATTATATTAATGTAGCGGAAGCTATACTAGAAGCTGCTGATAAGATTAAAAAAGACAATAAAAAACATAAAAAAGGTGGATTTGATTCTCACTATGTTCCCATACTTGAAGGTGGCGATGATATGTTTGAACCAGTAGATACATCTGATAACATAAGCGAACCAATGATAGGTATGGGTGAATCAGATGATACGTTTGAATCAGTAAATGGGGAAAAAGATATGAGAGAACCAGATAATATGTTTGAACCAGTAGATACATCTGATAACATAAGCGAACCAATGATAGGTATGGGTGAATCAGATGATACGTTTGAATCAGTAAATGGGGAAAAAGATATGAGAGAACCAGATAATATGTTTGA